>Ga0207695_10000696_pt1 | contig 65853 bp, 52 predicted proteins | sample KBSC54metaG_FD_184354 | JGI IMG/M metagenome (GOLD analysis project Ga0207695, IMG submission 184354) | Corn rhizosphere microbial communities from Kellogg Biological Station, Michigan, USA - KBS C5-4 metaG (SPAdes) (version 2) | ecosystem: Host-associated > Plants > Roots > Rhizosphere > Soil...
AAAAACGGGCACAGCCACTACAGCAACGGCTCCGTAGCCCTGGCCGCCTCCGGCCATCGCTCCAACGGAACAAACACCTTCAACCCCTCATCTTTTGCCGGTGCACCACCGCTATACCCTGAACATGCGCTCGATCCATCCACCGCCCGCATCGTGAAGGACCTCCTGGCCCAGACCCACCAACTAGCCAGCACCCAGAAGGCGAAGAGCTAAAAGCTAACAGCTAACAGCTAACAGCTATCCGTACATAACTCCTGCATCCTGTATTAAGTACAAAAAACAGGTAAAAATTTAGAAAGAAGGAAAGAGCCAAGCGCGGGCATCAGACCAGCCTCACCGCCAGATGCCAAGCCCACAAATCAGACCAATCCGGCGGCGAAGAAATACTCACCACCAAGCACCAGCCCCGATCCCTGCAAACTCAAATCTCCCGGAGGGAGAATGGAAAATAGCCGAGGATGAAATCCTGGGTAACCGCACACCAATGAATCCAAGCCCCGTAGGGGCGACCGATCCACTCTTCGAGCCTTCACCCGTGCAGCGGATGCTCCGGCATCTCCCCCGTCTTGCGTTTCCGTCTCCACCAGATCGCAAACCCGATCAACGCAATCCCGCCCACCACCAGCAGCACCGTCAAAGCATGGTGTTCAACCATCCCCAGTGCCTCCGGCCCAAGCTTGATCACCAGGAGTGACAGAATCAGCCACCGGACCAGCCGGCCCGTAAACACCGCCAGCATGAATGGGGCTATCCGCATCTCGAACACGCCGGCCGCAAACACAAACAACTTCCATGGCGTAGGCGGCGGCAGCGCCGAAGGAATCGCCATCGCCAGAAATTCCTGCTTTTCAAACCGCAGCTTGATCCGCTCGTAGCGTTCGCGGTTCACGCGCTTCAGGATGAAAAGCTCGCCGCCCGCCCGCCCCAGCGCATAGGGCAGCAACCCCCCAACCGCCGACCCGGCAGCCGCCATCAGGCAATAGGCCCAGAAGTGGCTCTGGTCCTTCCACACCCACACCGCGATCAGCGCATCCATCGGCACCGGGATCGTCGATGAATCCATCACCGCGACCAACCCGGCCCCCAGGATGCCCCACTTGATCAGCATTGGGAGAATGACCAGTGTCCACTTCGACCAGATCGAATGAAATAAGTGCTTCAAGAACGTCCCTTTCGCGCTCGGAAACGTCCAATCCCCAGCGCGAATCATGGACGGGGTGGAGTTTCGCGCTCCTTCTGCTCAACCAGCAGTCGGAGCCGCAAAAGATTAATTGTACGGGTCAGGATCGTTGGCCCAGCCTTCCGATTGGCCGCAATCCTCGACAATGAGAGAATAGAAAGAAGGATTTCGATGCACAGCTGGCCCGGAATGAACGGCCCGTGGCAGCCATCGCCGACGCATGCCGACCAGTGAAGCCCAACCGACCGCGAATGAGCGGGATAAAGCCGCGGTAACCCACCCCAAGAAGGCCAGCACTGGGCCCCTCAATCTCAGCTACCCCGAAGATGAGCGGATCTGGGAAGAGGACCCTCCAGCTGAGGAAGAATCGGCCTCAGACGAACCGGCTACGGCAGACGGAAACGGTTCTCGCCGGCGCATCTCGCGCGGTGCCTCCACTTCTCGCTGGGTAGACTACGACACCCACGAGCTTCTCAGCATGATCAGCGAGCTCGAGGACGAGCGTCGCTGGGCCCGCCTCCGCGAAGGCATCTGGATCGCCCTTCTCTTACATATCGCGCTGCTTCTCGCCGCCATCTTGCTTCCGAAGTATGTCTTCATGCCCCGCGTCATCGATCCCTTCGACGCGATCAAGCAGCGCAAAGACCTGGCCTATCTCGATCTTCCCCCTGACCTGATCAGGAAGCTTCAGGCCAAGCCCAAGGTCACGCCAACTCCCACTCAGCGCCAGCCGCGCGTCGACAAGAGAACGCTCGAAGCTCTCAACAAGCCGGTTCCGCCTCCTCCGAAGCCGGAGCTTACACCCGAGCCGACGACCCCTCCGTCAAACCCGGCGCTCACTTCTCCCGTTCCGAAGGTTGAACCTGCTCCGGCCCAGCCCACCGAGGCTCCGCGGCCACAGGCTGTGCCCGCTCGTCCCAGCTTCGCAATGGGATCTGCCAACCCAGCCGATCAGCTGCGCGATGCGATGCGTGGCGCAAGAACCGGACCCGGAGCTTCGTCCATTCCCGGCGGACCAGCCCAGATGCCCATTCACCCCGGCGCAGGTACCGGCGGTGTGCAGGTCTTAAGCGACACCCAGGGCGTGGACTTCAACTCGTGGCTTCTCCGCTGGCACCGTGAAACAGAACGCACCTGGGATCCGCTGATCCCCGACGAAGTCAATCCGCCGATCTACAAGAAAGGCGCAGTCGTCGTTCGTTTCAAGGTTCTTCCCAACGGCCGCATCATGGAGGGCAGCATGGCCCTTGAAGGCCGTTCCGGCGATACCGGTCTCGATCGCGCCGCTTGGGGTGCGCTCACCGGCTCAAATTACCCGCCGCTTCCCCGCGAGTTCCACGGCCCCTACCTCGAACTCCGCGCCGTCTTCCTCTACAACATGGACCCCGGCAAGCAATAGCTGCTCTGACCCCTGATCTCTGACCCCTGTCTCTTACGCCGTCGCATCCATCGTCGGTTCTCCAGCGCCGATGTGCGCGGCTGAAGGGGGATCCAGAGGCTTCGATCCATGCGGAAGTTCAATGCCATCCTGCAATAGCAACGCTTCGTAGACCGGTATTGGACGCCAGTAACGAGCCAGCACAAAGGCGCTCATGTTGGCGATCATCATCGGCAGCACAAGACCGTAGCCGCCGGTCATCTCAAACACAATGAGGATGGAAGTCATTGGCGCGCGGACGATCCCGGCGAATACCGCACCCATGCCTACCACTGCGAATGCGCCGACAGAATCGGCGGGATGATGAAACACCGTCACGTCGAGATACCCGACAGCGCCACCCAGCATCGAGCCCATGAACAGCGACGGCGCGAAGATGCCGCCCGAACCGCCGCTCGAATACGAACTGACAGTAGCAGCAAGCTTCAGCACGCACATCACAACCATGAAGAGCAGCGGCATGGTACCCGTAAGCGCCAGTTCCAGAGTTCTGTATGGATCGCCCGCAATGCCATTCAGGTGGAACCAGTAGAGCCCCGCAGCGGCCATGGCGCCCGTTGCCAGTCCACCGATCGCCGGGTGCACCCACTTCGGCAACGCTGTCCATCGCTTGAAGAACGCGCGCACCTTCAGCAGTCCGTCTGTAAAGGTAATGGAGACAACCGCAGCCAGGATCCCCAGCAGCGCGTACCAGATGAGCGACGATGCCGCACCGAGTTCATACGCTCGGGACATATGAAACACCGGCGTCCTGCCGAGAATCGAGTGCTCCACAACCGCGGCAAGAGCGGCTGCCACAATCACGCCCGAGAGCATGGTTTGATCGAGATCGCCAATGAGTTCTTCGAGCGTAAAGGTGATCGCCGCGATGGGAGCGTTAAACGCCGCGGCGATGCCGGCTGCCATTCCGACCGATGCCATTCGCCTGCAGTTCGTGGGGCTCAGACGCGCCGCACGCGCCAGGAGGCTGCTGACTCCCGCGCAGATTTGCACTGTCGGCCCTTCCAACCCGAGCGATCCTCCGGAGCCAATCTGAAAGGCACAGAGGACAAACTTGCCGATTGTCTCGCGCAGAGAGACAAGTCCGGAACGCAGTGCGAAGGCGACCTTTACCTGCGGGATACCGGAACCGGCAGCAGCCGGCGCCCAGTACGTCAACCCGAGACCGACGATGAGACCGCCAATTGCGGGAGACAGGATTGTCCAGAAGATCCAGCTATGCCCCGGCGCGAAGTTCGCGCGGTTGATCATCAGATTTTCGAGCCACGCGATCGTAAGGTGGAACGCGACTGCTGCGAGTCCGCACACGCCGCCGGCCAGGATCGTGACGGCAAGAAGACGCTGCCGCTCGTTGGCCATCCTTGCGGTGAACCAGGCTAAAACGAGCGAGAAGACACTGCGCAGCCAGTTTGAGTTACTCAATGTCTGGGGAACCTCGGAAGACTTCGACTCAACCTTCAGTATAGAAGTTCGGCAGACCTGCCTAGTGGATGCGAGTTTGTTCGCAAAAGCGAAGGAATCGAAAACGCCGCGTCACTTGTTTGTCATTTGCTTGTCATGGCTATTCCGCACTGAATGTCCAAGCGCGAAGATGAGTTCAGCGACTATCCGGGCTGATGCCGCCATCCGACTCCGATGGCGACTTGGACGATCCTCCAGAGCATCGGTCCGGTTCGGGTGGCCTTGCACACGGGCGCGCAGGGCCACTCATTTTTCAGGTTGGCCTCCACACGGCTTATTGCTTCGGCTCCGTCTCCTTCATCAGATCTGCCAGGTAGTTCTTCCACACCGCCGCAACTGTGTGTGTACCGTGCCCGCGTGTCTGATCGCTGATCGGAATCAGAATGAACCGGCCGTGCGGAATCCGCTTCACGAGTTTCTCCGCGATCCCAAGCTCCGGTGGATTGATGAAATCATCCGCCGAGTTGATCCACAGCACGGGCGCCTTGATTTCTTCAAGCTTCGCTTCGGGATTGTAATTCCGGCTGGCGTTGAGGTAGTAGATCATGTCGTTCGCATCGGTCGATGCCATGGTCCGCTCCAGGTACCTATCGACATCCTTCTCGGCTTCGACGCGCGTAGGTGCCTGCTTCTGCATCACCAGCGGCGCTGAACCCATCACGAGCAGCATCTCGTTCGCGCCTCGCAGGCCATTCTGCGGTTCGGTCTTGTATTCGCCATTCTGCCACGCGGGATCGAGCTTGAGATCCTGTATGGCCATGTAGCGCATCATCCGGTTCCGTCCGGCGATCTCAACCGGAAGGCAGGCGAATGGCGCGAGGGCATCCATGAAGTCTGGATATGTTTCTCCCCACACAAAGCCCTGCATGCATCCCATGGATGTTCCGAAGATCAGGCGCAGGTGATCGACATGCATCTGGTCGAGCATCATGCGATCGGCGCGCACCATGTCGTCGTAATCGTAGGCAGGGAAATGCATGTGCATCCCGCCGGACGGCTTCGAACTTTCTCCGTGACCGATCTCATCGGGAAGGATGATGAAGTACTTCTGAATGTCGAGGATGCCGCCGGGCACAAACAGCACATCGGAGAAGATGGGATTCAGAAGTGATTGCGCATTGCCGCCAGTCCCATGCAGGAGCAGGATTGCGTTGTCCACGTGGCCGGCGGCGTTGCGGTGGGGCGTGCCCAGTGTCAGGTAATGCAGGCGCAGCTCCGGCAGAGTTTCGCCAGTGCCGAAGCGAAAATTGGGGAGAGTGATCACGCCGTCCTGCGCGGGCCAGTGAGAGGCGGGCGGCGCAGTCTGGCCGTAAGCACCTGCCGAGCATAGAATTCCGAGCAGGAGAAGTTTGGCTCCTCGGATAAGCATTAGAGACTCCTGTCAGGGTCAGATCTGGGACAGGGCACCATTCTATCTCCATCGAAAGCGACAGACAGACACTCGGCACGCCGTCGTCACGCGATAAAATTACTTCGTCAGCTATGTTCAACCGCGCCGCAGCCCGCATCTCCTCCACGCCTGTGCTCAAGCGATTCCGCCGCGGGCGGCCTGATCGGGGACGCATATTCCCCTGTGAGTAGAGCAACGCCAGAGTGAATTGCTCTAATCTATTCCCGTCGCATTGAAAACCTTTGCGCTGCTCTCAACGCGCGGCCAAAGTCCTTGCGGCATAAATTCCGCCATCAAGCTTTCAGCTCATCCGCGTGTGAGCGGATAGAAAGGTCTCTTCCCAATGAGTACCGAAATCAAGAACAGCTTCAACAGCCGAGCCACTCTGAAATCGGGCAGCAAATCCTACACTATCTTTCGACTGCCGGCGCTCAGTGAGCGCGGATTTGACCTGGGCCGTTTGCCCTTCAGCCTCAAGGTTCTGCTCGAGAATCTGCTGCGTCGCGAAGACGGCGTGAATGTCACCGCCGACGATATCGAGTTCCTGGCGAAGTGGGATGCCAAAGCCGAGCCCAGCCGCGAGATCGCTTACATGCCTGCGCGCGTGCTCATGCAGGACTTCACGGGAGTGCCTGCTGTTGTCGATCTCGGTGCCATGCGCGACGCGATCAGGATGCTGGGCGGCGATCCGCAGAAGGTGAATCCGCTCATTCCTGCAGAACTGGTAATCGATCACTCTGTGCAAGTGGACGAATTCGGCACACCCAACGCCTACGAGGCCAACTCACTGCTCGAGTTCCAGCGGAACCGCGAACGCTATGCTTTTTTGAAGTGGGGGCAGACCGCTTTCCGCAACTTCAGCGCCGTGCCGCCTGGGATGGGTATCTGCCACCAGGTGAATCTCGAATACCTTGCACGCGTGGTCTTTACCACGGAAGTCAACGGCGAACTGGAAGCCTATCCCGACACACTCGTCGGCACGGACTCACACACCACCATGATCAATGGTCTCGGCGTGCTGGGGTGGGGCGTGGGCGGCATTGAGGCGGAAGCTGCCATGCTCGGCCAGGCTGTCAGTATGCTGATTCCGCAGGTGGTGGGATTCAAGCTCACCGGCAAACTTCCCGAAGGTGCAACAGCAACGGACCTGGTACTCACGGTTACACAGGCTCTTCGCAAGTTGGGAGTCGTCGGCAAGTTCGTCGAGTTCTACGGGCCGGGCGTGGCTGCTCTACCTCTGGCCGATCGCGCCACGATCAGCAACATGGCGCCGGAGTACGGGGCAACCTGCGGCATCTTCCCGGTTGATGCTGAGACGCTACGCTACCTGCGTCTTACTGGTCGCAAAGAAGAACAGATCGCACTTGTGGAGGCCTACTACAAGGAGCAGGACCTGTTCCACACCGGTGACTCGCCCGAAGCCGAGTACTCTCAAACGCTCGAGCTCGACCTCGCCGAAGTGGAACCAAGCGTTGCAGGACCGAAGCGCCCGCAGGATCGCGTTCTGCTCAAGGATGCAGCGGAAAGCTTCGCGAAGCAACTGCCCTCTCTACTCGCGCCAACCGCAAAGCCGCTCGGAACGCGTACTGCGGCGCAGTGGGAGTCTGCGGCGTTGACCGATATGGCGCTGGCAGTCGCGCGCGAAGAGAATGAAGGTCCGGCCACTTCATCGGCCTTAGCCAGCGCTCACCTCGCAGAGAAGACCTTTAAAACCGGTCCTATCACGACGACGGTAAAAGAGCGTTTCAACATCGATCCTGACAAATACCTCGACCACGGATCGGTTGTCATCGCTGCGATCACCAGCTGCACCAACACCTCGAACCCTTCCGTGATGCTCGCTGCCGGCATCCTCGCCAAGAAAGCGGTCGAGAAGGGTCTCTGTGTGCCGCCGTGGGTGAAGACCTCGCTGGCTCCGGGTTCGCGGGTTGTCACGGACTACTACAAGAAGGCCGGCCTTCTGCCGTTTCTTGAGAAACTTCGCTTCAACGTAGTCGGCTACGGCTGCACCACATGTATCGGAAACTCCGGCCCGCTGCCCACCGATGTTTCGAAGAGCATCGATGACCATGGGCTTGTTGCTGTCAGCGTGCTCAGCGGCAATCGCAACTTCGAGGGCCGTGTAAACGTGGACGTGCGGGCGAACTACCTGATGTCGCCGCCGCTCGTCGTGGCTTACGCGCTGGCGGGCCGCATCGGCCACAACTTCGACACCGAGCCGCTGGGCAAAGACCAGAAAGGTAGCCCTGTTTACCTGCGCGACCTCTGGCCGACGCAGCAGGAAGTCGCCGATGCCATTGACAAAGGCATCAGCAGCGAGGGCTTCCGCAAGGAGTACGCCACCGTTTCAGATGGGGATGCAAGCTGGCAGGGGCTCAGCTTTCCAACCGGCGATGTATACAAGTGGGAGCCGGACTCCACCTACATCCGCCAGGCGCCCTACTTCGATGGCATGAAGAAGCAGCCGGATCCTGTCACGGATATTCTCGGGGCTCGCGTGCTTGCGGTACTGGGCGATTCGGTTACGACGGACCACATCTCTCCGGCCGGCAACATCAAGGCCAACGGCCCGGCAGGGAAGTACCTTGCCGAACACGGCGTCAAGCCTGCCGACTTCAATTCCTATGGCTCACGTCGCGGCAACCACGAAGTGATGGTGCGCGGCACATTTGCCAACGTTCGCTTGCGCAACAAGCTTGCCCCAGGAACGGAAGGTGGCGTGACGCGCCTGCTTCCCGAGGGCGAGCAAATGTCGATCTTCGACGCCAGCGTGAAGTACGCCGAGCGCAAGGTTCCACTCGTGATCCTCGCGGGCAAGGAGTATGGCTCCGGTTCCTCGCGCGACTGGGCCGCCAAGGGGCCGAACCTGCTCGGTGTTCGGGCCGTCATCGCTGAGAGCTTCGAGCGCATTCACCGCTCCAACCTGGTTGGTATGGGCATTCTGCCCCTGCAGTTTGAAGAAGGACGGAATGCTGAATCGCTTGGCCTGAGCGGCGAAGAAGTCTACGACTTCGCCGGTCTCATCGAACTGTTGAAGGCGAAGTTCAAGAACGGCCGCACACTGAAGGTGAAAGCGAAGAAGGCCGACGGTAGCGTGAAGGAGTTCAACGCAATCGTTCGCATCGACACGCCGCAGGAGATCGAGTACTACGAACACGGCGGCATTCTGCTGTATGTGCTTCGTCAACTCGCCACGAAATAGCGGCAAGAGCAGTCAGGGCACTTCGAATGAGAGCCAACCCACTCTATTGAAGTGCCCTTCATCTTTCTGCGCGCCGTAACCTATTCAGTTTGATCTCTACGGATTCGAGATCTTCGGCGGATTCGGCGATGGATACTGGCGCACAGGTGGCGTCTTGCGGCGTTTTGGCTTGTCTTGATTTGCGCGCGCAGCCTCATCCCGTACAGACTCCTCTTCATGCGGAGCAAAGAACCGCACACCTTCAAGGTTGTGTTCCCCGAGTACGTGCAGCCGCAGGAAGTTGGTGGAACCGGATTTCGTCCGCGTGCCGGCGACAATCGCAATCACTTCGCGGTTGCGCACATACCCGTGCTGTTCCAGAAGACTCTCTGCCACATCCACAAGCGCCTCGGTCGAATTGACCTTGGGGCAGCGAATTGGCGTCGTTCCCCAAAGCAGGTTAAGGCGATTGATGGTGATGTCCACCGGGCTCAGCGCGAAGATCGGCGAACTCGGGTGATACTTCGAAAGCTGCCGCGCTGTAGCCCCTGACTCCGTGAACAGAGCAATCCCGCGCAGGTCAAGATCGTCCGCTGCGTGTGCTGTGGCTTCGCAAATTGTTTGCGCAATCGAGAGTCGAGTCTGCCGCAGCATCGGCTCGTTCAAGTGCTCTTCCTTGATGTGACGCTCTGCCTCACTGATAATGCGGCCCATCATAGCGACAGCCTCGATCGGATACTTGCCGACCGCCGACTCGCCCGAGAGCATTACTGCATCGGTTCCGTCGTAGATGGCGTTCGCAACATCCGATACTTCTGCACGCGTAGGCCGGGGGTTCTCGATCATCGACTCCAGCATCTGCGTCGCAGTGATCACCGGCTTGAAATATTCCCCTGCACGCCGGATGATGTGCTTCTGAATCGCCGGAACCTTCTCCGGCGGAACCTCCACGCCCAGATCGCCACGCGCCACCATGATTCCGTCAGCCGCCTGCAGAATGCTGTCGAGGTGCTCGATGGCCTGCGGCTTTTCCAACTTGGCGATGATCCATGTCTCTCCTCCATACGCTGAGACACGATTTCGTACGAGCCGAACGTCCTCTGCAGTGCGCACAAATGAAACCGCGATCGCGTCTACGCCGTTCTTCAGGGCGAACTCAAGATCTTGCGAGTCCTTTTCTGTCAGCGATGGAACCCGAACTGGAATGCCCGGAAGGTTGATGCCCTTGTTCTCGCCCAGCATTCCCCCGTTGATGATCTCGCAAACAACATCGGGCCCGATAACTTCATGCACGCGCAATTCAATCAGCCCATCGGAGAGCAAAATGCGCGAACCCTGCTCGACGTTTTCGGCCAGAGTCTTGAAGGTTGTTCCCACCAGCGAAGCAGTCCCCGGAACCTCGCGCGGCGTAATGGTCAACCGGGCTCCAGCTTTCAGCATTACCGGCTGATGGTCCTTGAGCTTCGATGTGCGAATTTTCGGACCCTGCAGGTCGCCAAGGATGCAGAGCGGCTTGTGCTCCTCCCGGCTCACTTTTCGAATCATTTGGATCAGGCCGAGCTTTTCATCATGCGTGCCGTGTGAAAAATTCAGCCGTACAACATCAATACCCGCCCGTACCAGATCTCGGAATACCGACTCAGTGTTCGAGGCGGGTCCAAGCGTGGCCACGATCTTGGCCCTGCGCTGGATGGGGGTCTCGTTCAGGTTCGATTCAACGAACGGCATCAAAAATAACTCCAAAGAATCGGGAATCGGGAAAAGGGAATGTATGAGTGCGGTCTCCTTCATTATACAAGTCGCTCATCGTCCGGAATTCCTGGTTCGAAAGCGAAGAACCAAGCCCGTATGGGCTGGAGCCAGCTGTTTCTGATGGCTTTACTGGCTGGCAAGACAGGTGAGAATCAGCGCTGTCGATTGCGCTCGCGGAAGAGGACGCCATTCAACTCCGCTCCAAGTAGTGCGGTGAACGAGGTGATGTAGAGCCAGACGAGAGTGGCGATTCCAGCGCCAAATGATCCGTAAAAGATCGTGTAGTCCGCAATCCGGGTCACGTACCAGCCGAAAGCCAGCGTTGCCGAGAACCATACGACGCTGGCGGCGATTGCTCCGGGCATGATGCGCATCCAGTGCTCTCCGCGCTTGGTGCCGAAGTGATAAAGCGCGCCCAGCACTGCGAGGCTGGTTCCGAACGCCAGCGACCAGCGCGCCATGCGCCACAGGAAGAGAACAACGCTGCGAAGTTGATGGCCGGCGTTGAAGATCAGCCAGAGTTCGATGGCTCGCCCAAAAATAAGCACGATCGTAGCGAGCGCGAGCGGTACGAGAACGATGAAGACCAGGAAGAGAGCCCGCGCGCGACGTTCCCAGAATCCCCAGTCATTGCGGGGCAGGCGGTAAGCGCGACGGAATCCTTCCATCAGCGTAAGCATCAGGCCGATACCGGCGAAGATGCTGAGAATGGATCCGGAGACGATAAGGCGTTCGGGATGTGCGTTGCGCGCATGCATCGACGAGAGCATCAGGTGGACCGTATCGGCGGGAAGAATCTGTCCTGAAACCCAGCGAATCTCACCCACCGCTGTCGTTCCTTCCGGAAATTTCGCAATCATGGCCGTGAGCACGATGAAGGCAGGGAAGAACATCAGCATGCCCGAGTAAGCAGCGGCCTTGGCTGTGTTCAGTACATCGTGTTCCAAGGCCAGAAAAACGGCCTTCCGGAAATGGCGCAGAAACTTCCGCATGGTCCCATCCAAAAGAGTAGTGCATTGTGGTGGCTATCGGAGCCGGAGAGCATGCGTGGTGCATCGGGAGACAACAGCTCTTCATTCCCTGCAGGGCGAATGAAACGGTTTATCATCTTCTCGAAATGATCAAGCCGCGATTTCTTGCTGTCTCTGCTGCATCGTTGCTCTTTTCAGCCGCAATGGGCGCGTTTGCGCAGAATGCGCAACTGGCGACCAGGGAGATCAATGCGCAAGTCGAGTCTCTTTTGAAGCAGATGACTCTCGAGGAGAAGATCGGCCAGACCGTGCAGTATTCGGCGGGATTCGCGACCGGACCTTCCGCCTCAAAACTCACCTACGACGAACTTGTTGCAAAGGGCGGCATCGGCTCGATGCTCAACGTGGTCGGCGCCGAGCGGACCAATCATTTCCAGCACATCGCGATGGAGAAATCGCGGCTGCACATTCCGATCATCTTCGGGCTCGATGTCATTCACGGCCATCGCACCACGTTTCCGGTGCCATTGGCAATCGCTGCCAGCTGGGATCCGGAAGCTGCCGAGACGGTTGCGCGAGTCAGCGCACAGGAGGCCCGTGCCGATGGCGTGGAGTGGGTTTTCTCGCCCATGGTTGACATCGCGCGCGACGCACGCTGGGGCCGCATCATTGAGTCGAACGGCGAAGATCCCTATCTCAGTTCGGCGCTGGCACGTGCATGGGTGAAGGGTTATCAGCAGGGAGATCTCTCCAAGCCCGACTCGGTTGCCGCGTCCGTCAAGCACTTCGCTGCTTACGGAGCCGTCATCGCCGGTCGCGATTACAACGCAGTTGACATGAGTGAACTGACCCTCCGACAGATTTACCTCAAGCCATATCGCGCGGCAGTTGAAGCCGGTGTAGCGACAGTCATGACCTCCTTCAACTCCCTCAATGGGGTTCCAGCAACAGCAAATCCATTCCTCCTGACGCAGATTCTCCGCAAGGAGTGGGGGTTTAACGGCTTCGTTGTTTCCGACTGGGGTGCGGTGGGAGAACTGAAAAATCACGCAATCGGCGACGGTCCCACTGTGGCGCGAAGAGCCCTCGAAGCCGGTACCGACATGGACATGGAGGGAAACCTCTATGCGAATGTTCTTGCAGAACAAATCCGCTCCGGCAAGATTTCGCAGAGTGTTCTCGATGAAGCGGTGGGACGGATCTTGCGCGTCAAGTTTGCCTTGGGTTTGTTCGATCACCCGTATGCAGAAGCTGGTCCGGCGTATTCTCCCACGCCAAAGAAACGAGCTGTGGCCCGCAAAATTGCAGATGAAACGCTGGTCCTGCTGAAGAACGATCCGGTGGCGGGTGCCGGTAATCTCCTTCCGCTCTCGCCAAAGATGAAGACGGTGGCACTGATTGGGCCAATGGCCGACGACGCGCTTGATCTACAGGGTGCCTGGACCGTCACCGGCAACCCAAAGAACGTTATTACGCTTAAAGCCGCACTCAGCGAGCGACTCGGCGACAGGCTGCAGTATGCCCGCGGGTGCGGCCTGCTTTCTGCCAAAGACGCGGCCGCACTGAAGGGCGTTACGTTTACCGGCACAACCCCGGGATCAACAGGACCGGTTGCCGACGATCAGCAATCGATTGCCGAAGCCGTAGAGACCGCGCGCAAAGCTGACATCGCGATCCTGGCGCTTGGCGAACCTGCGAACTGGATGGAAGGTGAAGCTGCCAGCCGCACCACACTTGGATTCACGGGAGCGCAAGAGCAACTGCTCGAAGCCGTAGTCGCAACTGGGAAGCCAGTGATTCTTGTCGTGCTCGCAGGTCGTCCGCTCGAACTCAAGTGGGCCGCCGAGCGCGTGCCGGCGATTCTCCAGGCCTGGAGTCCCGGCATCGCGGCGGGGCCCGCAGTGGAGGACGTGCTGTTTGGAGAAATGAATCCCTCCGGCAAACTTCCAGTGAGCTTTCCGCGCGCAGTTGGGCAAGAACCGATCTACTACGCACAGAGCCCCGTCGGTCGCCCTGCAAACGGCGATCTAAGCCATATGCCTCACAACGCGCAGGAGAAAATGGTCTCGCGCTACATGGACGAGGAGAATTCTGCTCTCTTTCCTTTCGGATGGGGCCTCAGCTATACGCGGTTCAGCTACTCGCAGCCCACCATCGATCATGCCGAGGTTCCTGTGCGACAAGTCGCGCAACCCGGTAAGCCAGTTGTCACAGTCGGTGTGGATGTGAAGAACGCGGGGAGCGTTGCGGGAACTGAAGTGGTGCAACTTTATGTTCGAAACACATCCGCCAGCGTTGAGCAGCCTCTACGGGAACTGAAGGGGTTTTCCCGGATTACGCTCGCTCCCGGGGAGACAAAGCATGTAAGTTTTCAGCTCGGCTTTGATGAACTGAACTTCTACAACGCGGCACTGAAGAAGACGGTCGAGCCGACCACCTACGATATCTGGGTTGGAGGCAACTCGCTGGCGACCGCGGAGACGACGCTGAAGATTGTTGAATGAAAGAACGCTATTGCTGAATGTGCTGGGACAAGCTTACAAAGCAATCATCCAACTGGCTGTTCCATTCGTTCCAATCGTGTCCGCCAGGTTTGGTGTGGAACTCACTTTGAAAGTGAAGTGCAGTGAGCCGCTCTGCGAATGATCGCACGGGTTTCAGCAGCGGTTCGTTCTGTCCGGCAGGATGTAGAAATAGGCGGTTCTGGCCCTATCTGCGGTTTGCACAAGGCTGATCGGATCGCGAGATCGCCGCTCTTCGGATTCGGATGAGCCGAAGATTTTTCGAATTCGCCACCACTCGCCCCACCGTCTCAGCCTGAACTGACGATGAGCGACATCGATTGGCGGACTAAGTGCTGCGACAAAGGAGAAGAGGTCCGGACGGGTCAGAGCAATCTTGATTGCGGCGAATCCTCCCATCGAAATGCCGATGATTGCCCGTTTGTCGCGCGTCTTTGCGACGGGGAATCTCGATTCCACATCGGCGAGAAGATCTCCGAATGTGTAGTCCTCGAAACGCGCAGCTGGATCCTTCACGGAATTCATGTAGTAGGAGAACTCGCCTTCCGGCATCACCAGGATCATTCCTTTTACTGCGTAGCTGGAAACAGTTGAGTCATCCGACCAATCGCGATAGCTTCCGTTCCCTCCATGAAGCAGATATACGACTGGAAGCCGCGTTCCGTCGTTCACGTTTTTGGGCAGGAAGACACGGTATGGCATATCGCGGTTCAATGCCGCTGAATGGAACACCACATCCTTCATCACTACGCCCTCCGCCACATAGGGACGATCGGGGTGAATGGGCACATCCTGATGGCAGCCCAAAAAAGACAATCCACAGAACAACGTGGATGTCACCAGAAGCTTTGGCCTGAGTCGCATGGAGAAGGCAATTCTAGGACGTACTGGCAGTATTGCGTTCTGCAATTCGCATCGATTGAATCACCTTTGCTACCTGAGAATTAACCGTCAACAGATACACTGTCCACGACAGGAGGCCCCATGCAGACCCGGATTCAGGGCACCACCATGCCCGTCCTCGATGTGCAGCTCGACCCCAACGAAAGCGTCTTTTCCGAGAGTGGTGAACTTTCGTGGATGACCTCATCCATCCAGATGACTACGCACACGCAGATGGGCGGAGGCGGAGGTTTGTTTGGCGTCCTCAAGCGCGTCGCCGGCGGCGGAAGCATCTTTATGACCGAGTACCGTGCCATGCAATATCCGGGCGAGGTCTCGTTCGCGACGAAGGTTCCCGGACACATTGTCCCGGTACAGGTTGCGCCCGGCCAGGAATATCTCGTGCACCGTCACGGTTTTCTGTGCGCCACGCCGCAGGTCTCCATCAGTGTCGGCTTCCAGCAGTCGCTCGGAGCGGGCATTTTCGGAGGCAGCGGCTTCCTGCTGCAGCGGGTTGCGGGACACGGTATGGCGTGGCTCGAACTCTCCGGCGAGCTGATCATGAAGAACCTGGCGCCCGGTGAAACGCTCCTCGTACATCCCGGACATGTGGGCGCCTTTCAGGCATCTGTCGGCTTCCAGGTCACCACGGTTCCCGGCATCAAGAACATGATCTTCGGTGGCGATGGAATCTTTCTTGGCGTGCTCACGGGTCCGGGAACTATCTGGCTGCAGACACTGCCCATCTCGCGACTGGCGCATCAGATCAGCGAATATTTGCCGCGCGGAGAAGGACGGCAGGTCGGCCCCGCGGCAGCAGGCGGAGCCATCCTGGGCGGTGTTATCGGATCGATGTTCGGGAACGATCAATAGTCATCAGGATGAGATCAGGCGACCATACTCGCGAAACATGCACCCAAGCACGGGAAGGGTTCATTCGTGAATCGAACTGAAGGCAACAGACGCGACCTTCGCGCCGACATTTTATTCGCATTTGGATTGGGCGTTCTCTGTTACCTGGCATGGCTGCTTCGCCATGTCCTGCTCCTGCTGTTTGTCAGCGCCCTGGCCGCGGTCGTGTTGACCCCGATTGTTCGTGCAACCTCGCAGGTTCGTATCGGAAATCGCAGGCCATTCAGAGGAAAGGCCATTCTTATCCTGCTCTTGGCGGTTGCAGCTGCGCTTACGGCATTCGGGTTCCTGGCATTTCCGCCTGTCATTCGCGACCTCAACGAAGCGGGCAAGGAGATGCCTCAGCGCTTGCCCGTGTTCCTCGAGAAGCTCAAGCACGTCCCATTCGCCAACCAAGTCAATACCGAAGCGGTGAGTGAAAAAGTCCAGGACTTCGTCAGCAACGCAGCCACCTATCTGCTGCTCTCCATCAAGAATTGGGCAGGGGCCATCTTCAGCATCGCCATGGGTCTTATCCTGACCGTCTACTTCATCCTTGAGGGCGACATCGCATACCGGTGGTTCCTGTCGTTCCTCCCGCCGAGCAAGCGGGCGCGTCTCGATGCAGCTCTTCAGCGCTCTGACACGCGTATGGGTCAGTGGCTGCTGGGGCAGGGGAGCCTCATGCTCATCCTCGGCATCGCAAGCACCGTTGTCTACGCCAGCCTCAACGTACGCTACGCATATGCGCTGGGGGTGTTCACCGGGCTGCTTAACATCATTCCTGTCGTTGGCTCGGCGATCAGTATCGCCGTAGCTCTTCTCGTGGCGGCGGTCGATTCCTGGGGACGCGTGATCGGCGTTGCCATCTTTTATGTGGTCTGGGTGCAGGTAGAGAATTCTTTTCTGATCCCGCGCATCATGGGAACCCGTGTGGGACTGCCCGGTCTCTCCATCCTCGTTGCACTCCTCATCGGCTCGGAACTGGGCGGCGTGCTCGGGGCTATCGTTTCGGTACCGACCGCAGTCCTGGTCTCCGTTCTTATCGACGAGTATCTGATCAAGAAGGAAGAGGAGAACGAAGAGGACAGAATTCCTGCGAAAGCGGGAACGACCTGACGAGCAAAGTGTCGTTGCAAAACGAAGAGGCGAGCCGACTGAGGCCCGCCTCGTTGCTTGAATGGATTCTGTTCTATTGGGTGACCGCTACATCGTTCGCAACCGAAGCCGTCAGCATCATGCCTGGCTCGATTTTTGCCTGATTGCCCGGCGGCAACGGGCCGGCCACATGCACAAAGCTGGTATCTGCGATGTGATTGATCTGGGCTCCAATGTCGGGCGCCACCAGCGTGTATATGCCGTCGAGAGGGATGCTCACTCCGTTCGCGGAGAGTCCGGCGAGGCGAAAGACAATCATGCCAGAGCGGCCATTCTGTCCGGCGGGTTTCACTGCGGTCACAATCGCGTCCACCGACATGCCGCGATGTGCGATCATCTTGCCGTTCACAATCAAGTTCTGATCGAGCAGCACGTAGAAGTGATCTCCCACATTGGCTGTCTCTGACGTGAGGCGGTTGCCGGTTTGCAGGCGAATCAGCGTTCCCTTCGGTACCGTCGAGCCGCTGATCGCTTCATCTGGCGGAAGCGGAGTAGGCGCGCCGCTGAGGGTATAGTTGCCGGCAACGATCGGACTGGGCGCTTTGCCTGGTTCGACTGAAAATGCCTGTATCCGCGCATTCCCGGTGATCGGGATCGGCGTCTCGTACTTGCTCGAAGACTCGGTTGGAGTCCACCCGTCAGCTGTGTAATAAATTACGGCATTCGGATTTGGACTGGTTAGGATCACAACCGTTCCCGGTGCAACTTCCTTCGGGCCTGGCAGAAACATCGGCGGTTTGGCGCAGTGGCAATCAGCCTGTCCGCGATAGGCATCATTCATCACCTGCACGCCGCCCTGCTGAGGCATACCGGAGCGTGACAAGGGTGATGTCGGAACAGAGGTAGCCGCGCCGGTACTGTGCAGTGCCGGCTGGCTCATCTGGATGGACTCTCCGAATGCCTGGCCCGCTGCCGTGCGGGCAAAAGCGAGGGCACAACACACGATGAGAGGAGTAGCTTTCATATGTACCCTCCGCTGGGGGATTATTCCCTCTCAGAACAGCAGAATCAGCCCTGAAAATGCAAGAGGAAACTGCAGTCTGCGAGTTACCGGAAGGACTAGTTGATCATGCTCCGGGTACCCTGCAGAACGCCATCCACCACGGCCTTGGTCACTCCGCAATTCGACATGAACCGGACCAGCGGACCTGTGAGGCTGACCGGTCGCGATGCTCTGACGTTCTGCAACGCCTGGTCCTTTGGATAGCCGAGAGATGCGTTCTGTAATGGTCGATTGCCCTGCGCTTCAATGAGCAGTATGGCGAGTTTGCGTGCGACGGGCAGATCGAAGCTTTCAGCAGCAAATACCAGTTTTCCCTTTTGAGTGATTACGACAGGGCCCTCATTGGTCGTCCATACCTTCTCCATACTGCCTTCACCGGGTTCTTCATCCCTTGCCGCGGTTTCATCCAGCTTGATACCCGAGTATTTGCGCCCGAGTTCGTCTGCATAGAGGTTGGCAAACGCCTGTGCGGACTTTTCGTTCTTCCAGACGGATAGATAGAAGAAGGCGAGGGATTTGGTGGTGGCCTGCTCCGCCGGCGTCGCATTCAGTCGCTGACCGGCCCAATAGATACCTCCGTCCCATGCCGGAGTAAGGTCTCGAGCCGCTCTCTCGCCTCCGAAAAGGTTGGCGAGGATATGTACATCCAGTTCTCCTACCTGGCCAATGTCGTAAGGCCGATAGGTGGCGTCCAGGAGTGGGTGGATATCCGGGAGATGTGGAACCGAGGGCACGTGTGCCGCCTCGTACTCCCGAGGATTCATGATCTCCCAGGTTGACGTGGGTGGCCGATCGAGAGCGCCTGTAAAAGCGGCGCCCTGTCCGCGATCCATCCACACGTCCTGTTCAAAGCTAAGACCCTCTCGATAAGGAAAGAGGAGCGACTCCGAAAGGAGAAGCGGTGCGCGCGCCAGTACCGGCGAATCCTCTGAGCCGGCCATTTTCTGCTTCAGAGTTTCCACCAACTCAGGATCTCCAATAAGACTCTTTCCAAGCGGTTTGAGAATGTTATCGGTCATCACCGCGGTCGCCTGTCCTTCCGTCACGGCGTCCCGTGCGGTGTCTATTTCGTCTTTGGCGAGGTGATCGCTGTCTTCCGCGGAGGTATGCGAAACGTCAGCCGGAGTCTGGTCGCTCCACTTGTCGAGGTTCACATGTTGGTCCTGCAACGCGTGAGTCAGCTCGTGGGCAAGGACTGGCTTCTGCTCGTCGATTGAAACCCAGTCGAGCATGTTGACCATCTTCTCCTTGGGATCGTAGTAGGCGGCGATCTGCTCTTTCAGCAGTGCGAGCAGGAACGGTTTGAGGTCGAAGTCGCGATCGAGCAGGCCGAATTTCTTCAGCACAATTTCGCTGCGCTGCATCCGCCTGGCGTCCTCATCATCCTCGAACTTTTCTTTGAGGTATTTCTCCACTGCCGTTCGCGTAGTGAGCTGCCGATTTACCTGGCTTTTGATTGGCAGCCCCGTCTCCTGAGAGGAGAATTTAATGAGCTGATCGACGAGGCCGAAGAGCTGTTTCGCCTCTTCGGGGGTGATGTGAGTTTCCGGGGTGGTCGCCGCATTGGGCTGCGATTTTTCTGGAGCCTGGGTGCCGGATCCCGACGGTCTTCCAGTAGGGGGTGGAGTCTGGGGAGCGGGTAGGGCCTGAGGTGGAGTCGACTGCGCCGCCACGGCTCCGACAAAGAGGGAAAGGGCGGCAACCTGCGCCAGAATGCCCCGATGTAAATCACTGATCCGGTGTAACTTGCTCATCCATACTCCTTAAGGTTCGGGGACCGCCGGGTTGCCTGCTTCAGCATCTAATCCCAAGGCTATAATCAGGATGCGTTACGGCGCAGCGGAATCCACAGAAAATGCGCGCCGGACCGAATGTATCTCCCCTATGACCGAGAATCTCGCCGTTTCCGCACTTCTGACTCCGCTCGCGATCCAGTTAAACTCCGGTGCTACCAAGCCGCATCTTGTTGAGTTCCGGGGAGTGATGACTCCACAACATTTGGACGGTCCAGAGCTGGAAACAGCGGCTTTGACCAGTGAGGCAACCGCACACGACCTGGGTTGGATGCGACGAGTGACGGTTCGAGGCGAGGACCGGTTCCGCTGGTTGAGCGGAATGGTGACAAATACGGTGAGCGACTTACCGGAAAGAAGCGGCGCGTGGAATCTCGTGCTCAATGCGCAAGGCCGTATCCAGGGAGATTTGACGGTGTGGCGGGATAGCGAGGCACTGGAAGTGGAGATTGCCGCCGACCAGTACGAAAAGCTGATGGCTCACCTCGAACGCTTCATCATCATGGACGATGTAGAACTTGTCGCGCATGATGCTGCGGCTGAAACAGCGTTGGGGTTGACCGGTCCGAAGGCGAGCGATGTTCTGGTGCGCGTGGGCCTGCCTGCTCCCGCCGAACTGATGACCAGTCTGCGTTGCGAATGGAACGGTTTCGACATCGTCGTGCGTCGCACGTTCGGCGTGCTCGCCTCGCACTTTGAGATCTGGACGCCGCTTGCCGGACTTACGCTGTTGTGGCGGGCGCTGTCGACAGCGGGCGCACACCCGGTTGGCGTTGCTTCGCTCGAGGGATTCCGCATTGCTGAGGGAATTCCTGTTTACGGCATTGATATCGCCGAGCGCGACCTTCCCCAGGAAACCTCACAGATGCGCGCATTGCATTTCAGCAAAGGTTGCTATCTCGGCCAGGAGATCGTTGAGCGGATTCGTTCACGTGGCAGTGTTCATCGCCACCTTCGCCAACTCGAACTGGATGGACCGGTTCCGGAGCCGGGTACGGAACTCAACCTGGATGGCGCTGCAGTCGGCCAGATTACCAGTGCCGCCGAATTGCCTCTGGCATCCGGCATCCGGCGCTTCGCATTGGCAATGATCCGCAGTGAGGCCGAGGCGAAGAACCAGGCACTCGGCTATAGTGCCAACGCCGGAACCGGCACAATTCTGGCCCAACCACCCGCGCTGCAATGAAACGGCCGCGGGGCCTATATGATCGATATTGACGGAATTGAATTATGAGCGACACGCCAAAATTCGAAGTGATTGATCGCCGCAAAATGAAGAAGGAAGAGGAGCAGGAGAGCCCCTCCTCCTCCCCGTCCACCGCCGCGACGCCCCCGCCCCCACAGGAAGCCGAGCCGAAGGCAGCCGGACCGCGCCTCGTCCAGACCGAATCCGCCGAGCCGGAAGCTGCTAAGCCGCCCCGGTCCGAATCGCCCTCCGATGCTGCCGAGGACGATCTGACGGGTGAGATGCCTCCCCTGCCCAGCGCCGAAGAAATGCGCGAGCAGGAGTCCGCATACGAGGCTTCTGCGCAGCGCGTTGAAGATCTTCTGCGTGCGCAGAATCCCACGATGGGAGCGCAGCCTCCTATCAAGTTCGAGCACCTCGTGCAGCAGCTCTATCTTTCCGCACTCATGCAGATGGGTGCTGCAACGCCGGAAGGGCAGCGCCCGCGCGTTGACATCATCGGCGCCCGCCAGAGTATTGACCTGCTCGGCGTACTTGATGAAAAGACCAGAGGCAACTTGACCGAGACCGAAGCACGCATGCTTGAGACGGTCCTTTTCGAACTGCGCATGACTTTCCTCGAACTCAGCAAGATGATTTCACTGCAGGGCGTGCCGGCACCGCCTCCCAAGCCGGAAAAACACTAGCGGGCATGGAGGGCCGGCTGACATTTCTGGGGAGCGGAACTTCAATGGGAGTTCCGACACTGGGGTGCAGCTGTGCCGTGTGTACCTCGACAGATCCGCGCGACCGCAGGCTGCGCCCATCCATTCTTCTGCAATGGCGGCACGATGACCGCGAGCGCGTGGTCCTGATCGACACCGGTCCAGACTTTCGTGAGCAAGCACTGCGCAACAAGCTGACGCGCGTCGATGCGGTCTTTTACACCCATGCTCACGCCGACCATATCTTCGGACTCGATGATCTTCGTCCCCTCAGCTTCACCGTTTTCCGCGAAGGCGGCCGGATTCCGCTGTTTGCATCGCGCGAAACAGAAGAGACACTTCGCCGCGTCTACGACTACACCTTCTCACCGCACGCCACGTATCCCAACCGTCCACGCGTTCAGATTGAACCGCTTAGCGATGCGACCTGCGCCTTCGGTGTCAATTTTCGCAGGATTCCCGTGCTTCATGGTCAACAGGAAATCAGTGGATTCCGTTTTGGAAGGACGGCATATCTGACCGATGTGAGCGAAATCCCGGAAGAGACGTTCTCGCTTCTCGGCGATCTGGATCATGTGGTGCTTTCTGCGCTGCGGCACAAGCCCCATCCCAGCCATGCAACCGTGGAGCAGGCAGTCGGCTGGGCGCGCCGCATCGGAGCAAAGCAGACATGGCTCACGCACATTGCTCATGAACTTGGACACGAAGAGACGAATGCCGGGCTTCCTGACAACATTCGCCTGGCTTATGACGGACTGAGCTTCCCCATCGAAATGGGAGACGTTTGCGCATGAGCGAAAGAATGATCGCAAGCATTCCGGTTTACAGATCACTCGCGGAGATTCCGGCGAACTTCGGGCCAAGCATCGCGGCCATCGGCAACTTCGACGGCGTTCATCTCGGCCACCAGCAGATCTTGAGATCTGCCGCAGCCGAGGCGCACGATCGCCGCATGAGGTCGGTTGCGATCACCTTCGATCCGCATCCCGCGCAGGTGCTGTACCCGAAAGACGCTCCCAAGCTCCTCACGTTTCTGCCGCAGAGGATTGAACTCATGGCGCGCACCGGGGTGGACGCCATCTTCGTGTTGCCGTTCAATGCCGAATTTTCGCGTGTTACGGGGCGTGATTTTGTACAGGACATCCTTGTAGGCAGGCTTGGTATCCGTGGGATTCACGAAGGCGCGAACTTTCGTTTTGGCCACGGCGCAAAGGCGGGTGTGAGCGAACTTCGCGCTTTCGGGGAGGAATTTGGTTTCGACGTGCAGGTGCACCGGGCCGTTCGTGTTCATGGCCTCGAGGTCTCCAGCTCCGTGGTTCGCAGTTCAATAGGCGCAGGGGATGTTCGCCGGGCGCGATGGATGCTGGGCCGCGTCTTCGGTGTGCGTTCCAATCCCGCCAAGGGTCGTGGCATAGGCACAAAGCTGCTTGTGCCCACCGTCAATCTGGCCTCCTATGAGGGGCTGCTACCGGGCTTCGGCGTCTACCTGACGCGATTGACGATCGGCGACCGTTGCTTCCATGCTGTGACGAACGTTGGGAACCGACCAACCTTTGAGGGCGTTGGCTTCGGAGTGGAGACCCATATTCTGAATTTCGAGCCGGTGGATCTCTCCGATGACACGCCACTCTATCTGGAATTTCTTGGCCGGTTACGCGGCGAGATGAAATGGCCTTCGACTGAAGCTTTGAGGGCGCAGATCCTGAAGGACGTCGCGCGCGCCCAACGCTACTTTCGACTGGTGCAGGCGAGGAGCCCGGCCGAGACGGCGTAAGGTTCAATCGATTACTGTCGCACATACATCGAATTTTCGGGTGGATTCCGATCAGGATCCGCCCTGCATCGGTTGCCCTAAGTCACAACCGTGGCATCTGCGCTTGGCATACAATTTCAGCATGCCCTTTCCTGAAATTCGTCTGCGCCGCCTGCGCCGTACTGAATCGCTTCGAGCGTTGGTTCGCGAAACAACACTCAATCCCGGCGACCTGATCTATCCGCTCTTTGTCTGTCCCGGTGAGGGCTTGCGTAATCCGATTCGTTCCATGCCCGGAGTCTTCAATTTGTCCGTTGATCAGGCTGTGCGTGAGGCGGAAGAGGCTGCATCCCTCGGTGTTGGAGGTCTGCTCTTGTTTGGCCTTCCGGAAAGCAAGGACGAAAAGGCAACCGGCGCGTGGGACAACAACGGCATCGTTCAGCGAGCCCTGCGTGCGGTTAAGCAAAGCTCTGCGGCGAAAAAGCTGGTTTTGATTGCTGACGTCTGCCTCTGCGAGTACACCAGCCATGGCCACTGCGGAGTCGTGGTCGAATCGGGCGACAACTACGAAATCGACAACGATCCGTCGCTCGAACTGCTAGCGAAAACCGCCGCAAGCCTTGCTCGAGCCGGTGCCGACATCGTCGCACCCAGCGACATGATGGATGGCCGGGTAGCCGCAATCCGCCGCGCACTCGATGCCGACGGCAACACCAACATCCCCATCCTCAGCTACGCTTCGAAGTTTGCATCGGCGTTCTACGGACCCTTCCGTGAAGCTGCGGATTCCGCTCCGCAATTTGGCGACCGCCGCAGCTATCAAATGGACGGCGCCAACCTTCGCGAGGCGATGCGCGAGATCGAACTCGACCTCGCCGAGGGCGCGGACATGATTCTGATGAAACCCGCCATGCCTTATCTCGACGTAGTTCATGCCGCACGTGAGCGCTTCGGCGTTCCGATGGGCGCATATCAGGTATCCGGCGAATACTCGATGCTGCACGCCGCCTTCGAAAAGGGCTGGCTCGAGCGCGATCGCGCCATGCTGGAGTCGCTTGTGGGAATTCGACGCGCAGGAGCCGACTTCATAGCCACCTACTTCGCCAAGGATGCAGCAAAGCTGCTGTAGCACGTCTTCGCTCAGACTAGCCCGGAACATACCAGCCGCCCTGAGGCTCTCAGCAGCACTCGATTCCTCAACGTGCAGCTTGCCTTTTCTGTACGATGAAGAGACCGGTCAACAACATCATGCTGTTTTTGACCGACTGACCGCGCATGAGTACTCTCGAAATCCTCAGCCTGCTTTTCATGACAGCTGCCGTATTTGGTTTGCTGAGTGCGCGCTGGCTGCGATTACCCATCACTATCGGCACCATGATGCTGACCGTGCTCGTTTCAGCTTCGTTGATCCTCGTTGCTTCTCGCGTACCCGGCATTCATCAGTGGGCCGCGCATCTCATGCAGCAGATCGATTTCGAGACCCTCATCTTGCACGGGATGCTGCCTCTGCTCCTGTTCGCAGGCGCCTTCCTTCTCGATCTCGAACATCTCGAGCGCGAGAAGTTCACCGTCTCGCTCCTCTCCATCGTCGGTACCACAATTTGTTTTCTCCTCGTCGCGATCTGCATGCACTGGCTGAGCGCCGGCCGCCTGCCATGGATCGAATGCTTCATCTTCGGCGCGCTCATTTCGCCTACTGACCCCATCGCTGTACTCGAGATGCTGCGCCGCGTTGGTGTCTCGCGCCGCATCGAAGCACAACTTGCCGGCGAGTCGCTCTTCAACGACGGCATCGGCGCGGTTCTCTTTCTCACGATGCTCGCTATCGCCCGCGGCAATGCGCCCACTCCCTGGTACATTGCGGGCTTGCTGATTGCCAAGGCCGGGGGTGCAGTTGCAGTCGGCATTATCGCCGCCTGGATCACATCGCGATTTATGCGTATGCTCGATTCCTACAAGATCGACATCCTCTTCACCGTCTCACTGGCCGTCGGCGGCTACGTCCTGGCCGACCGGCTTCACCTTTCTGCTCCGCTCGAAGCCGTCGTCGCGGGCATCGCCCTGCGCCACTTCAATCGCCGCCTGCCCGAAGATCGCATTGCCCATCAAGAAATTGATCGCTTCTGGGAAGTCATCGATGAGATTCAGAACTGCGTTCTCTTTGTGCTCCTCGGCCTTGAAGCCATGGCTATCACCCTTGACACAACCGCTGTACGCGCAGGCCTCACCGCCATCGGTTCAGTGAACCTGGTGCGCTTCGTTGCCGTAGGAGTCCTGCTCGGAATCGCTCGCCTCTGCAAGCCCGAATACAAAAGCTCGCTCTTCGTCCTCACGTGGGGCGGCCTGCGCGGCGGTCTCTCCATCGCCTTGGCTCTTTCAGTTCCTGAAACACTCGGTCGAACATGGATACTCGGCGCGACCTATCTTGTGGTCGTCTTCTCGATCGTTATTCAGGGCGGATCGATGAACTGGATCCTCCGCTCCCTCAAGACCCGGCGAATGGCCGCCTGAACTCAACGGCACGATTTTCGAGCGAATTCCTTTGAGACCATTGGATCATGTGCTCTCCTGAAAGCAGCCAATGCGCGAATTCCTGGAACGCTACTTTGAATTCACTCATCTGGGCACGAACTGGCGCACCGAAATTCTTGCCGGCGTGACCACCTTCATCACGATGGCCTACATCGTGCTGGTCAATCCCGCGATTCTCTCTGCGGCGGGGGTACCTCTCCACGCGGCCACTGCAGCTACCTGCCTTTCGGCAGCGTTCGGTTCGCTCCTGATGGGAATCGTCGCGCGGTATCCCATCGCGCTGGCGCCCGGCATGGGGCTCAATGCCTACTTCACGTACACGGTCTGCCTCAAGATGCACGTTCCCTGGCAAACCGCCCTCGGAGCCGTCTTCATATCGGGAGTGCTGTTTCTCGCGCTCACTGCAGCCGGCGTTCGGCAGATGATTCTGCGCTCCATCCCACACGAGCTCTACGCGGCTGTTGCGAGCGGCATTGGCCTGTTCATCGCGTTTATCGGATTTCACAATGCCGGCATCGTCGTCAGCGATCCCGCAACCCTCGTCAGTCTCGGAAACATCCGCAATCCGACTGCGGCTCTAGCCCTTTTTGGCTTGATTCTCATGGTCGCGCTCGAAGTCAGGAAAGTTCGCGGCGCAATTCTCATCGGCGTTCTTGCCACGAGCGGAATCGCGTGGGCTTTTGGGCTTGTTCATTGGAACAACCAGAGCATTGGCCTCCACGACCTCACGCAAACAGCTCTGAGGCTCAACATTCATGGAGCGCTCAGCAGAGGGCTGCTGGAGATCATTTTCGTGTTTTTCTTTGTCGATCTTTTCGACAATCTGGGCACTCTCGTCGCGGTTACGAAGCGAGCCGGTCTTATCGCTCCCGATCGCTCCATACCGCGGCTCAATCGCATTCTCTTTGCCGATGCGACGTCGACCATCTTTGGCTCGCTTACTGGTACCTCTACCGTCACCAGCTACGTCGAATCCACCGCGGGCGTGGCCGCCGGCGGCCGCTCGGGAGTCACCGCGATCGTTGTCGGCTTGCTTTTTCTTGTCGCCATGGCCGCAGCTCCGTTTGTAGGCCTGGTTCCGAACGCCGCCACCGCACCGGCACTCATTCTTGTCGGTTCCATGATGCTGGCTACGATCACCGAGATCCGCTGGCACGAGCCACTGGTCGCCATTCCCGCATTCTTGACGCTTGTGCTCATCCCGCTCACCTACTCCATTGCCAACGGCCTTGGCTTCGGCATCATCGCGTGGGCCCTCCTCCATCTCGCTACGGGCAACTGGCGGCGCCAGGACTGGCTCCTCTACATACTCGCTGTTCTTTTCACGCTGCGCTTCATCTACATTGGCGCAAGCTAGCGGTGGTTCCAGGCAGCCCTCTAGTGCCTGTCCGGTCTATCATTTCGATGTCTCAGATGCGTCGCTCAATATGGGCATGAAACACGCGTTCAAGCTGCGAAAATGTGCACCGCTGGTGCTGGCACTCTGCACGCCGTTTGCAGGCGCCCAGCGGTATTCTCAACTTGAAACGCCAACTCCTCTGCCGTCCGGATCAACCCTGGTCGTCGGTTTCCTGGGAGGATACGACCGATGGAATGATGAACACCGCAGCATTCGGCAGCTGGTCCTCAGGCTGCGCGAAAGGCCCGGCGTTTATGCCGAATCCATCTCCAATCATCGCCGTTCCCTTGCTCTCAAATTGATACGTCAGGCTCTGGATACAAATCGCAATGGAGAGCTTGACCCTCAGGAAAGAAGCAAGGCACGCGTAATCCTATTGGGTCAAAGCTGGGGCGGTGCAGCCGCGATCGCCACAGCCCGCGATCTCGAGGCACTGGGCGTTCAGGTTTTACTCACAGTCCAGGTTGATAGCGTCGGAGTTCGCGACGATCTCATCCCGTCCAACGTCCGGTCGGCCGTCAACTTCTACCAGCACGACCCATTCACAACCATCCACGGCAGAAAAAAGATTCGAGCCGCTGACCCTGTAGCAACAAAGATCCTCGGCAATTTTGAATCGACGTATACCTTCCGCTCCATCGACGAATCGAATGCTTCGAAAGCCAGGCAGGTCTTCGGAGGCAGTCACACGAAAATGGAACTCGACCCGCTTGTATGGAACCGCGTAGAACAATACATTGTGGATGCAATTGCAAGGAGACTGCCATGATCCGCGCCGCACTTTTGAGCCTGATCCTCTGCGTTGTTCCTCTTTCCGCCCAGACGCACGAATTCGATCTGCAGCCCGGAGCCGGCTGGATCGACACCAACATCGACCTCACCGCCGGCGATACTCTCCACATAGCTGCAACCGGACAGCTGCAGTACTCCAACGCACGCCAGGCGAACGGTCCCGCCGGCCTTCCCCGCGGATTCGCCGACCTCATTCGCAATCTTCCCGTGAACTCCGCCGGTCGCGGCGCGCTTGTCGGGCGGATCGGTTCCATCGAGGCAGCCAGGCCATTCCTTATTGGCGAGTTGATGAACAGCCAGGCGCCTGTCAGAGGCCGTCTCTTCCTCTCCATCAATCAGATGAGCCTCGACCAGGCCACCGGCTCTTATCACGTCACGGTTGAGCGCAAAGCAGCTCCGGCCGCACAAACCTCGGCGCGACAGAACGTCAAGGTTCCTGCATTCCCTCAGCCGCTCATCGACTCCATCCCACGCCGCGTCAGCGATCCCAATGACGCTCCCGGCGACCGCGTCAATTTCATTCTCATCGGTTCACAAGACCGCGTTCAGTCGGCACTCAAAGCTGCCGGCTGGGTCGCAGTCGACCGCACCGAAAAAGACGCCATCGTTCGCGGCATCTTCGCCAGCCTATCGAAGGAAGCCTACGTAACCATGCCCATGAGCGAGCTTCGCCTCTTTGGCCGCGCTCAGGATTTTGGCTACGCGCAAGCCGATCCCCTTCGCGTCGTCGCATCCAGGCATCACTTCCGCATCTGGAAGCTTTCCCAACAACTCGGCGGGCAGACGGTGTGGGCAGGAGCCGGAACGCACGACATCGGTTTCGATCGCGATCAGCGCAACAACGGAGTTACCCACAAGATTGATCCGAATACCGACGGCGAGCGCGATTACATTCGCGACAGCCTCACGCAGACCGGCATGGTGGTGAAGACCGACTACATTACTCCTACTGATCCGGTCACGAGCGCCAAAACCGCCACCGGCTCAGGATTCACCTCCGACGGCCGCACTGTTCTCATCTATCTCTCAGACGATGTGGGCAACGTCTCTGCGGGCTTCAGCGACATATTCTGCTCCGTCCTCAAGCAGAACAACCCCGGCGGTGGCGAATGGGGGCCATGCTCGCGCTACATCGACTCGCCCGGAAAAGAAGATGTGAAGCTCGAGCCGCTCTCAAAGAAATACCGCGTCCTTATCGTCCCGGGAATTCTAAGCTCCTGCGTCTCTGATTCGCCGGCCTTTCAGGAAGGGCAAGCCGCGCTGAAGGCGGAAGGAGTTGACGTCGATCTGCTCCAGGTTCCCAACGACTCCAGCGAATCCAATGCCAAGATGATCGGCCAATACCTGCGCGAACACAGCGCCAGCGACAATCGCAAATACATTCTCGTCGGCTACAGCAAAGGCGGCCCTGACATCCAGGTCGCGCTGGCGCAGGAAGATGGAGTAGCCGACAAGGTAGCTGCGTTTGTCACGGTCGCCGGAGCTTCCGGTGGATCACCCGTCGCCGACCTTTTGCCCGCCATGGCAGAAAAATACATGAAGACCGTCCCTCTCAAAAGCTGCCAGGGAGATCTCTCAACCGGCTTCAAGAGTCTTCAGCGCCAGGCACGCCAGGCGTTCCTGACCGCGCATCCTTCATCTCCGGTCCCAACCTATTCGCTTATCGCAAAATCAGATCAGTCGACAACATCCAAATCCCTGCTTCAGACGTGGCGCGTGCTGTCCTCATACGGTTCGGCGCAAGACGGTCAACTCCTGCGCGACGACGCCATTGTGCCCGGCGCGAAGTTCCTCGGAGCTGCCCTGGCGGATCATTTTGCTGTCGCATTACCATTCGACAAATCAACCGAAGCCAGCATCCGTTCCGGCATGGACAAGGCCGAGTACCCGCGCGCGGCCCTGCTCGAATCCCTGGTGCGGTTTGTGATCAACGACCTTGGAAATCAGTCCGGAAACTGAAGGGTGTCGATCATCTGGCTGAATGTCGGTTCGAGGTCGGCCATCTTTGACTTCTGCCCGGCAAGTGCCGTGTACCACAGGCCTGAACTCCGTGCCACGGTATACAGGTAAACCACCTGTTCGGGATCTTGCTGCGCTGAGGTCTTCGTAGTCATTCGCGTTTTCAGAGCCGTCTTGTTGCCGACCTGTACGCGCTGCGATTTGTCCGCCTTCAGATTTGCATCGCCTTTCTGCAAACCATCCAGGAATTCCTTTGTGCTCGCATCCAGATTTGTACTTGCCGCTCCTGCCTGCGGCACATAGTAGTCAATCATCGCGCCATTGATCAGCTCGGCACCGCCGTTCTGTCCTTTGGCAACCCCGCCTTGCGGCACAATGTAAAGGCTTCCGCCGGGCTCCGCCTGTCCCGCCTGCCACGCCGAGGGATAGCCCATCGAAAAACCATTCGCTGGATAGTCCTTCATTCCCGCTGGGAGAGTGGTTCGCCCGCTCGCCCCCTCCTTAGCCTGGATCAGCTTCCCGGGCTGCGGCTTGGGCGGTGGAACCGTTGCAACGAGTCTCTTGACCTTCGCAAAGTTGCCTGTGCTCGCCTTGTAGTTCCGCTGTGGATAGAACTTGATGTCATCGGAGACATACTGCACGCGGCTACCAGTCGCAGGATGCGACGACATCCAGAGCGCCAATCCGCGCGGTTCCGCCGCAGTACCCTGAGTCTTGACGAGTTTCTCGAAAAACTGCGGGAGTTGCAGTGGATCGTAGCCCGCCGACGACATCATGCGCGCGCCATTCAGATCCGCGTCTTTCTCGTAACCCCGAGAGAATTTCATCAGCACTGAATTCTGCCCCAGGCTCGTTCCTGCCTGCGTAATCTGGCAGACCATCCCGCATTGCCCGTTCTGGTCCGAAGTCAGAGTGCCCGCGGCAAGCCCTACGATCTGAAACAACGTTCCATACGTCTGCTGTTTGCTGATCTGCGCTGCGCTGTGCCGTAGCGCTACATGCGACATCTCGTGCGCCAGCACACCTGCTACTTCCCCCTCGCTGTCCGCAGCCTTCAGCAGTCCAGTGTGGACATACATGGGGCCGCCCGGCAGCGCGAATGCATTGATCGAGTCATCATTGACCAGCTTGAAGTAGTAGGGATACGCATTGGCCTGAGGAGTTTTCGCGAGGTTCTGCCCGATTTGGTTCAGCCATCTCTCGATCTCGGGATTGTGAACCACCTCCATCTCCCGCTCTACCTGGCCCGCGAACTGCTTCCCAAGTTGCGTTTCCTGGTCGCGCGAAAGAGAAGTCCTCTGCACCTTGACTTCTGTCTGTTTTAGAGTTTTCTGGGAATACGCAGCGGTGGGAACGATGAGAGCAATCACAAGCAATGTGCGGTACATAAGTCCTCCTCTGGGGCAGGGAGAATTCTTCGGTTGGCAATGATTTTACTCTCTGGAATGCGTAGCATCGCTGGATGGGGACGGTACGGCGGGTAAGCCTATGGCGCATATTTCAGCTCCCGGCAATACTCCACCGAGATCGTTTTCGAGAGTACGCGATTCAGATCGAAGGTCTTCGCTCTGCTATTCCACACATAAGCTTTTGCGTCGCAGGTCGCAGGTTTGCCATCCGAGTCACTCTCGGCGGAGCAGTCGACCACGGCTCTGTTTTCCGGCATCAGTTTAACGTTCTTCGAGTGCATCACGGAGGCGCCACGCAGAAACGCATTTGGCACAGGCTTGCGGTGTGCATCGCGAAAACGGGCGACGACCGGAACGCCGCGTTCGAGACGCAGTGCGACGATCTCATCGGTATACGCTCCGCCCTGGCCGGTGGCGACCAGGGCCACAGAGAGGTTGTGATCGTTATCAGCAAAGGCGTCCACGATGTCCACTGACAGCGGCGGGTCATACCCTTGCGTGCCGAGTACTCTCTCGACAGCCTCTTTGTTTTGATTCCACTGCGATACCGCTGGGCTTGGAGGCTGATGAGCGGGCGTCGGCAATTGGGCGGCCGGCGCTACGCAAACGAGGGCTGTCGCCAGCAGAGTCACGCAGACGGTAGATCGGCGAATCTTCGTCACTGCCAACCTCGCCTAAAGACAGACTATTCCGAATGCTTCGCCGGTCCGTTGTCCAGGATCCCGAATCGTGGCAGCTAAAATCAAGCAGAATGCGTATCTCCTTCTCGTTGCGCCGGGTCGTAGCTGCCATTTTTCTGCTTGCTTCTTCCGCGGTCCACGCAGCCGACAACTACCGCATTGTCCACTCCTACCCGCACGACCAGCACGCCTTCACCCAGGGTCTCGTCTTCGTCGATGGCCATCTCTACGAAAGCACCGGAATACAGGGCCAATCCACCCTCCGCGAAGAAGCCCCCGAAACCGGTCGCATCCTCCGCATGCAGCTTGTCTCAGACAAGTACTTCGCCGAGGGTCTTACCGACTGGAAGAGCACGCTGATTCAGCTCACATGGCAGTCGCACATCGCGCTCGTCTACGATCGTGCAACCTTCCGGCTCCTTCGCACCTTCCACTACGACGGCGAAGGGTGGGGACTGACGCACGACGCCAAATCGCTCATTCTCAGCGATGGTACCGCAACGCTGCGCTTCTTCGATCCTGAGACTTTCAGGCAACTCCGCCGTGTCACTGTCAAGGATCGCGGCAAGCCCGTGACTTACCTCAACGAACTCGAATTCATTCACGGTGAAATCTACGCCAACGTCTGGCATACCGACCGCATCGCTCGCATCTCGCCTGCTAACGGCCTCGTCCTCGGCTGGATCGACCTCAAAGGCCTGATGCCGCGCGACCAGCTTTCCGGTGACGAAGCCGTTCTCAATGGCATCGCCTATGATTCGCAGCGCAATCGGCTCTTCGTCACCGGCAAGCTCTGGCCCAGGGTCTTTGAGATCGCGATTGTTCCAGCAAAGTCGAAGCTGATACCGAGGCATGGCAAATGAGCGAACGCCCCGCGTTCTCAGGGCCTGGCTCGTTGGAGAATCGTAACCGGAATTGATCCATCGGGCCGCGGAGGCGTGCGCCACGCAAGCGTGTCTCCCTCAAGCGTGAATGTGCAAGTGCGGGTTGTGTCATCCCAGTTGGGGAACGATGCCCGGTCCACGGTGAAGGTTATCGTGCCCTTCTGTGGATCGACAGCGTACCGGCCGAAATGGGCGCTGGTACTCATGATGGCGTCCTTGTACTCTTCAGGCGTGCCTTTTGCGCGGTCGTTTGAAGCGAACTTCTTTCTATCCGAGCGGAAAATCTCCACTACATATCTGCCATCCTCCGTGAAGATTGCGATTCCGTGGGGATCGGCGCCATAGTCGGCCACCTGCTTTCCATCGGGAAGAATTTTGTCAGCGCGACTGAGCGTCCATGTGCCAACCAGCGAAGGTGACTGTCCCAGAACGGGCATCGCAGTGGTCATGATGGTTGTGAGCAGTAAGAGTCCTCTCATGCGCACAAAATTAGCAGTGCTGGAGCGGATGCACAATTTGATTGTATTTAGCGAGTCGTTAAGTTTGATTTACGTTTCGCGGCGAGGTGTAGTCGATGTGCATCTGGAGCACCTCGCATTCTGAGCGTCACTCCCTCAACGAGCAATTTGCTCAGATGATCGAGCGCCGCGCCGGAAGCGTGATTGCGATGCAGCGTAATCGGGAAGCTTCCGAGGTCAGGCAGGCTGAAGAGCGATTCGCCGGCAGTGGCGCTCTCGGGCAGAGCGAGCCTGGTGCGAGCAGTGATACCCGCTCCACCTAGAACCGCAGCCCATAGCCCATCGAGGCTCGGACTGGTTGCTGCAATGCGATGTGTCATCCCGATCTGCTCGAGCCGCTCAATGATGCATTTTCGAAAAGCGCATTGCGGTCCGAGGACAGCAATGGGCAGAGGCCCGCCTGCAGGTGGCACGAACAACTTCGAGGCGATCCAAACGAGGTGAACCTCTCCTATGGTCATCGAACTCGCCCGGTTCGCGTGGCCGATGATGAGCGCGATATCAAGCTGGTTCTTTTCAATAGCATCAGCGAGGGCTCCATTGCCTTCGACGCGCACCTCCATCCGCATGCGTGGATAGACGGCGGAAAACTGAGATAACACTCCCGGAAGAATGGCAGCAAAGTCCTGCGGGCAGCCAAGGCGCACCATGCCTTCAAGAGAAGCGCCTTGCATGGTTTCAAGCAATTCGTCGTTCAGCGCGAGAATCCGGCGGGCGTAGCTCAAGGTGGTTTCGCCAGCCTCGGTCAATGACAGGCCACGACCGTTTTTTCGAAACAGCGGCAAGCCAAGTTCGCTCTGGAGTCGCTTCATCTGAAGGCTGATCGCGGCAGGAGTGCGACCGAGACGGTCAGCAGCCTGGGCGAATCCACCCAGGTCGTGAGCTGTGGCCAGCGTGCGCAGCGTGTCGAGATCGAGGTTCGTGAGGCTCATGCGTCCCGTCAATCCAGGGTTATCACAGTCTAGACTGAGAAGCCCAACTCTCTCGGACAAGTACGACTCTGCCGGCGGTCACATTTGACCGGCTGTCGCACAGGTATACTGCTCGCCGAAGGAAGACCTCATGGACGTCCTCTCGGTTCCGACCATCCTGCATAATGCCGCGGTTCTCACCATCATCATCGCTTTTGCCGGCTATCTGATCACCATCATCGGAGCCCGCATGCTCAATCAGCATCGCGACAAACTCGAACTCGTCAACAAGCGCCTCAACGAGTTCTACGGTCCGCTCTACGTGGCCTCAGAGGCTGGCAACATCGCCTATCGCTCGCTCCTCAAGCGCCAGGGCAAAGCTGTGAGCGAACCCATCCTCGATTCTGAGTTGAAGGAATGGGTCCTCTGGACGAACACGATCTTCATGCCGCTGAATGACATTCGCGAGAAGATCATCATCGAGAAAGCCTATCTCGTCGTCGAAGAACAGATGCCGCAATGCCTTCTCGACTTCGTCACCCACGTCGTCGGATACAAGGCCGTTATGGCGAAGTGGGCCGAAGGCGACTTCACTGAGCGTCGCTCCACAATCGGCTGGCCCCCCGAGTTCGACATATACGTGAAGAAATCCTTCGCCGCGCTTAAAGCCGAGCAGACCAGCCTGCTGCACAGCGCCATTTGGCGTCTCTGGAATCGGCTCTTCGGAAATGGGAGGAAATAGCCGGCCTAGCCCCTCGCAATCTTCTCCGAATCTTCACCAACCGTTCTGACCGCAAGACTCGCCTCGCCGAATGTCGGATTCAACGTGGTAACCGAGCAGACTACCTTCGTCAGGCGCGCCTCTTGCGGGCGCCGAAGCTTGTGTGTTGCCGGCGCATAGAAGTGCTCTAACGATTCCACAAGGTACGCACCGGGAACGAAGTCACTTCCTTCTCCCATACCATCTCCCGGAAGCAAAATGATGTCGCCCGCGCGAGGTAGCCAGTTCAGAGTCTCCAGTGGAACGACGTTCACTGTCGTTCCGTTCCCCACGATGAACTCCAGGCAGTCGCGGCTGTGCATTGTTCCCTCGCGCACCTGCCTGGCCTCCTGCCTTGTTTTCTGCGCTTGGTAAAGTGCAGCGAGCACCGCAGGCAGCCCAATCAGCAAGCCCAGAATGCTCGCAATCGAGCCAAAGTGATCCAGCCATGAGAGTGGCATGACCCTCTTCCTTGCTACAGTTCTCCGCTTCTAGACTCACAACGCCCGATCCGTCAGGGTACCTAAATAGCGGAAGCGGTAAGGGAATACTAAGGAAGCCACAATGAGGGACCCATAAAGATCGCCACAGCCACTTCGATCCCAAAATTCAAGGGCCGGGATTTCTCCCGGCCCTTGGAAAACTGATGACTGTGACCTAGTAGCGATAGAACTCCGGCTTGTACGGCCCCTCCACCGGAACGCCGATGTACTCCGCCTGCCGCTTCGAGAGCGTCGTCAACTTCACGCCGATCTTCTCCAGATGCAGCCGGGCAACTTCTTCGTCCAGCTTCTTCGGCAGCGTGTACACGTTCACCTTGTAGGTGTCCTTGTTCTTCCACAGGTCGAGCTGCGCCAGTGTCTGGTTGGCAAAGCTGTTTGACATCACGAAGCTCGGGTGCCCCGTCGCGCAGCCCAGATTCACAAGCCGGCCTTCGGCCAGCATGAAGATCTCATGTCCGTCGGGGAAGCGGTACTTGTCCACCTGCGGCTTGATGTTCAGCTTTTCTACACCCTTTTCCGTATTGAGTCGATCGACCTGAATTTCGTTGTCGAAGTGCCCGATGTTGCAGACAATCGCCTGGTCTTTCATCTTCTTCATGTGCTCGAGCGTGATGATGTCCACGTTGCCCGTGCAGGTTACGTAGATATCTCCGCGTCCCAGCGTATCTTCGATGGTCGTGACTTCGAACCCTTCCATCGCCGCCTGCAGTGCGTTGATCGGGTCAACCTCCGTCACGATCACGCGAGCGCCCATGCCGCGCAGCGAGTGCGAGCAACCCTTGCCTACGTCGCCATATCCGCAAACCACCGCAACCTTGCCCGCCACCATCACGTCGGTCGCGCGCTTGATACCATCGGCCAGGGACTCGCGGCAGCCGTACAGGTTGTCGAACTTGCTCTTCGTCACCGAGTCATTCACGTTGATGGCCGGGACCAGCAGCTTGCCCTTCTCCATCATCTGGTAGAGCCGGTGCACGCCCGTCGTCGTCTCTTCGCTGACGCCGCGCCACTCCTTCACAACCTTGTGCCAGTGCTGCTTGTCCTCGGCATACACACGCTTCAGCAGGTCCTTGATCACCTGCTCTTCGTGATTGCCCGAAGGCGAATCGACCCACTTGTCGCCATTCTCGAGCTCATATCCCTTGTGAATCAGCAGTGTTACGTCGCCACCGTCGTCCACCACCATCTCGGGACCCTTGCCTCCCTTGAAACTCAACGCCTTGTAGGTGCAGTCCCAATAGTCCTCAAGACTTTCACCCTTCCACGCGAACACCGGAACGCCGCTAGCCGCGATCGCCGCCGCCGCGTGATCCTGAGTCGAGAAGATGTTGCAGCTGGCCCAGCGGACTTCAGCCCCCAAGGAGACCAGCGTCTCGATCAGCACTGCCGTCTGAATGGTCATGTGCAGCGAACCCGTGATCCGCACGCCCTTCAGCGGTTTTTCGGCCGCATACTTATTGCGGATCGCCATCAGGCCCGGCATCTCGTGCTCGGCAATAGAAATCTCTTTGCGACCCCAATCGGCCAGCGCGAGATCTGCAACTTTGTACTCGGTCATTTCCAGGGTTGAGGAAGCCATTCAGTTCTCCTTGATCGGCGACGTTATATCGACGAATCGTGATATATTGATATGTACCAGAAACCCATGGCCACGTCAATTGTGAAAATACTCCGCGTCGTAGCCGATCCCAACCGGCTCCGCATCCTCCTGCTCCTGAAGGCCGAAGAGCTTTCTGTCGCCGAACTGCAGGAAATCCTCGTCATGGGTCAGAGTACGATTTCCACGCACCTTTCTCAGCTGAAGCAGGCTGGACTGGTAGAGGACCGCCGAATCGGGAAGAACAGCCTCTACCGCCTCACCACCGGCAATGGAAACGACGTCCTCGCCGACCTCCTCGCTCGGGCCCAGAAAGAAATCCCCGAAGCCGTCCCCGACCGCGCAACCGCTCGCCGTGTCGTCAAAAAGCGTCAGGACAAAATGCGTGCTTTCTTTGACAGCGTCGCCGGCCGTCACGGCAAGGATTACGTTCCCGGTAAATCCTGGAAGGCCATGGCTGAAGCTCTCCTCCGTCTCATGCCCCCGCAGGTCATCGCCGACCTCGGAGCAGGCGACGGGAGTTTCTCCCTCCTCCTTGCCCAAAGCGCCACCAAGGTGCTGGCTGTCGACTCCTCCGCGAAGATGATTGAGTTCGCCCGTGAGCAGGCCCAGCGCCATCACGTCAAAAACGTCGACTACCGCCTCGGCGACATGGAAGAACTTCCCATCGACGACGCCTCCGTCGACATCGTCTTCTTCTCGCAGTCACTCCATCACGGACTGCATCCTGATCGCGCCATCTGCGAAGCCGCCCGCGTCCTCAAGCCCGGAGGCCGCATTGCCATCCTCGACCTCGCCAAGCACCGCTTTGAAGAAGCTCGTGAAATCTACGCCGATGAATGGCTGGGCTTCAGCGAAACCGAACTTGAGTCCATGCTCGACCGCGCCGGCTTCATCAAGCCCCACACCTCCATCGTCTACAAAGAAGACAAGACCCCTCACTTCCAGACTCTGCTGGCAGTCGCGCTCAAGCCCGAATAGACATGTCAATTCGAACTACATCAAAGCCGGCTAACTTGCTTGGCGCGAAGCACCGCTGACTTGCTAAATCACTAAGAATAGAAAACTCGCTCGTTCTATCTGAATCAGCAGAGCCCATCTGTCCTCGTGCATTACCATTGCATCCAACACTCCGAAGCAAAAATGCCGTCCGCCAAATCACAAGTGAATCCCACCCCGCTCGCCAAGCCCAGCCGCCTTACCCGCGCCCAGCGCACTGCCATTCTCAAGGCCCTCTCGGACCCGAAGCGCTTCGAACTTCTCGAGAAGATTGCCCGCGCAAGCTGTCCTCTCACCTGCACAATGGCCGGCGAAGCTCTCGCCATCTCGGCCGCCACCCTCTCCCATCACATCAAGGAACTGCAGACCAGCGGCCTCATTGACGTCCGGAGGGAAGGGAAGTTCGCCTTCCTCACCATCAAACCTGGAGTTCTCGAAGCACTTTCCGCTTATCTCCAATCCCTGACCCCTGCGGCCTGCCCCACCCGCTGAACCGTCTTTTTCGGATTTTCACAATCCTCGTGAATCTTCTCCCCTGGTCTCACATCAATTCGATAGTTGTCGAAACGTCGAAACGAAACGGACGCCGGGCAACAAGAAATCGGAGGATGAGGAATATGAGCAAACTTCAGGGCAAAGTCGCATTGGTGACCGGCGCATCCAAGGGCATTGGAGCCGCAATCGCAAAGGAACTCGCTTCGCAGGGCGCAGCCGTCGCAGTCAACTACTCAGGCAGCAAGGATGCGGCCGAGAAAGTCGTCGCTGAAATCAAGCAGGCCGGTGGCAAGGCCATCGCCGTCCAGGCAAACGTGGCCGACCCCGATTCCATCGGTCCTCTCGTCAGCAAGGTCGTCAAGGAATTCGGCCCCATCGACATTCTCGTAAACAACGCCGGTATCTACGAGTTCGGTCCTCTCGAGGCGATCACACCCGACCATTTCCACAAACAGTTCAACCTGAACGTCCTCGGACTCTTGCTTGTCACGCAGGCAGCCGTCGCGCAGTTCAACCCCAAGGGCGGCAGCATCATCAACATCAGTTCTGTCGTCACCCAGGGTGCACCTCATGCCGCCGTCTATAGCGCAACCAAGGGCGCAGTCGACACCATTAGCTTCTCCCTCGCACAGGAACTCGGCGCCAAGAAGATTCGCGTGAACTCCCTCAATCCGGGTCTTATAGAAACCGAAGGCGTCCATGCAGCTGGCGTAATCGGTAGCGACCTGCACAAGTCTGCCGAAGCGCGCACTCCGTTCGGCCGCATCGGTCAACCTAAGGACATCGCCACCGCAGCCGCTCTTCTGGCCTCCGAAGATTCCGGCTGGATCAATGGCCAGGCCATCCACGCCGCAGGCGGCTTCCGGCTGTAAAACACGGCATTCTGGCTTCGCGCAGGGCGGAGCCAGAATGCGCAGCCCACAGGAACTCCAGGGACTTCATCGATGACACACGGGATCATGTCCACCATTTCTGTCGCAGCACTTGGACTGTTTGCCGCACGGGCCGCCGACTTCTTTCGCATTCCTGCCAGTCGTCGGAAGGAATGCGATAAAGCCCCCCGGCGCGGTGGAGCTTGGAGGTTTAGTGCTGAAGCTACGCAGCAACAGAGATCGTGGGTGAAGATTCAGCGCCACGGTAGCTGTTAAACACTATTTCGGTGTCCCCGTCTGAAAGGCAGGGACATCTCAAACCTCAGTCTCTTTCAGCGGCCAGAAGTTCGCGTTTTCGTTCCACTCCCCACCGATACCCAGTCAGAGATCCGTCCGCGCCCACGACACGATGGCAAGGCACAATCAAAGCGACGCGATTAGTTGCGCACGCCCTCGCAACCGCTCGCGTCGCATTCGGCTCTCCCATCTCCCGCGCCACTTCGCTATAGCTCCGCGTCTCTCCCCTGGGAATCTGCCGCAACGCCTGCCACACCCGCAGCTGAAAAACGGTGCCACGAAGATCGAGTCCACCTCCGAGGGCGCCCTGTTTCGTGAGGTCCGATCCTTCGCGGACGCTGGCGAGGGCCATCTCCACCAATTCCGACAGCGAAGGATCGCGCCGCAACTCAGCGGCCGGAAACTCCTCGCGCAGGCTGGCGTCGGCCTCTTCGCGCGTCGAAGCAAGAGAGAGCCAGCAGAGTCCACGGTCGGTGCTGCCTACCACGATCCACCCGAAGGGCGAGCGTGCCGCACACCACCGGATCTGTTCGCCTTTGCCGCCTTGAGCAAACCGAGCGGGAGTCATTCCGAGTTGCGCGCCCTCGTAGGCACGGCTCGAGGAGCCGAATCCGGCATCGTAGATCGCGTCTGTCACGCGCCCCTGCTGCTTCAACGCATCGCGCAACCTGCCCGCTCGAAGTGAACGCTGATATTGCAGCGGGCTGACTCCCATCTCCTGCTTGAAAGCACGCTGCACCGTAAACGGACTCATGTCTGCAACGCGGCCCAACTCTGCCAGCGGTACAGGCCGATCGAGATTACTCTCGAGGTGCCGGCGAACCAGTTCCAAAGGCCTGCCCCACGCAGCGTTCGCGGGCTTGCACCGTTTGCAGGCACGGAAACCCGCATTCTGCGCATCAACGATCGTCTCAAAGAACCGGACGTTCTCCCGTAACGGCCGCCTGCTCTTGCACTCCGGCCGGCAGAAGACCCCGGTCGTCGTCACGGCATAGAAAAAGCGCGCGCTCCGATCGCGTTCACAGAGCTGCTGCCATGCCCGCTCGGCGTTAATCCGTTGCACGTTCTGGTCTGTTGTTTTCACGGCTGCGAGTTGAATATCGTTCGTCATGCCCTCATACTGCGCGATCAGCAGTTTTCGTACACTCCGATTCTTGCGCGCAATTCGGAAAAGTAGTTCGCAGCGAGGTGGAGGCGAGACTATGAACCTGCTTCCCGGCTCATCAACACCGCCTCGGCCCTTTGCAGGTCCTCTTCCGTATCGACTCCAATTGTGTCCGACGGAGCGGCTGCTACATAGATATCGATTCCGGCTTCGAGAAGCCTCAACTGTTCCAGCTTCTCGACCGATTCGAGCCAGCCCACCGGCAACTCAGCAAATCTCTCGAGCGCCGCCTTACGAAAGGCGTAAATCCCCAGGTGCTTGCGATAGCCTGAGAACCCCGAAATATCCCGATCATGGGGGATCGTTGCCCGGGAAAAATACAAGGCTTTTCCATCGACTGCGGTCACTACTTTCACCGCGTTGGGGTTGTGAACATCGGATGCCGGGCAGCGAACCGCTAGCGTGGCCACCTGGACCTCAGGCCTCTCAAACAGCTCCAATAGGGGAGGGAAGAACTGCGAGGACAGGGTTGGCTCATCTCCCTGGATATTCACGTAAACGTCGGAGTCGATCTGGCGTGCAACCTCCCGAACCCGATCCGACCCGCTGGAACAATGGGCCGAGGTCATCACCACCGGAATGCTTCGCTCCCGGCACACATCGGCCACCTCATCCGAGTCTGTCGCAACCACTACAGGGTCCATTAACCCGCTTCCCGCTGCGGCCCGCCAGACCCACTCGACCATCGGCCGTCCGGCGAGGCCACGCAGAACCTTGCGCTCCAGCCGTGTCGAGGCCAGCCGTGCCGGAATCACCCCGACAATCCGTAACTTGCTCATGCACGAGAGTCTACAAGATTTTCCGGCCACCCAATCTGTCTACCTCCGCGAGGGTTTGACCTCGCGCTTTTGTTACCCGTATCATCAACAATGGCGGAGCGTTATGCCCGCATGCTTCCGGCGGGGTAGCTCAGATGGTTAGAGCGTGGGATTCATAACCCCAAGGTCGAGAGTTCGATCCTCTCCCCCGCCACCAACGCCTCCCTCCCGCCAAAGCTGCGATCACGGGGTACCTCCGGTCGTCCGAAGTGGCCCCTGAGCCTTTATCCCTGACCCCTCCAAATCACCCCTTGCGCTATCATTGCGTCTATACAGTAGCGGCCTGCTTCCCTTTGAGAGGCCGTTTCCGGTGGTGTGTGTGTCGCGACTCTTTCAGCGCCTTTCCTTTGTTCTAGCAGCAACCATCTTCGCCGCCCTCGGCCTCGGATTCGCGCTCGGCGAGTTTGGCATGTTTGGTGTCCATGCCGGCAGCGAGCAGGATGGCGCTTATCGCCAGATGCATGTCTACGCTGAGGTTCTCAAACGAGTCCAGAGCGACTACGTCACCGACCCCAACATCAACACCGTCACCACGGGCGCTCTTCACGGCCTGCTCGAGTCCCTCGACGCCGATTCCAGCTATCTCACTCCCACCGAATACAAGATATACAAAGACCGTCCGACTTCAGGTGTGGCTCAGATCGGCGTCACAGTTTCCAAACGCTACGGCTATGCCACCATCGTCAGCGTCGTTCCCAACTCACCTGCGGACCGTGAGCATCTCGGCGACGGCGACGTAATTGAATCCATCGGCGATACCTCCACCCGCGAGCTCTCGCTGGCCGTCATCCGCCTCATGCTTGAAGGCAAGCCGGGAAGCACTGTCGCGCTTTCCGTGGTTCGGCCTCGCAAGCCCGATCCGGACAAGATCACGCTCACCCGCACCGTCATACCAGCGCCCGCCATGAGCGAGCAGCAATACGAAAATTCCAGCATTCTCTATATCAAGCCCGGCGCCCTTACTCGAGATCGTGTCGATCAGATTGCCTCAAAAATCAAGTCCGCTGGTAAGACTCGCAAAATCCTTTTAGATCTTCGCGATGTCTCCGAGGGTGAATCCGAGCAGGGAATTCGCCTCGCCAACTTCTTCATCAACCAGGGCACCATCGCCGTTCTCAAAGGCCAGAAATATCCGACGCAGACCTTCAGCGCTGATCCTTCAAAGTACCTGACCAGCGCCCCTGTCGCTGTCCTCGTCAATCGCGGAAGCTACGGGGCTGCCGAACTAGCTGCAGACGCAATCGGAGGCGCAAAGCGCGGAGATGTGGTCGGCGAACGGACCTTCGGCGAAGGCTCGGTTCAGAAGACCATTGAACTTCCCGACGGCGCAGCCCTCCTGTTGACCATCGCGAAATTCGAGGGCCCTGACGGAAAGAAGATTCAGGATGAGGCCGTTGCGCCCAATGTTCTCGTTGGCCAGAACCAGGACGACGATGTCGATGACGACACTCCTAAGACCAACAAGGGCGACGAGCCGCTGAACAAAGCGCTTGAGCTTCTCAAATCAAAGAACAGCTAGTCCGGATCAGACCTCCCCGTACTTGCACCGGGTGGTTCAATGACTTGCGACTGCCATCCGATAGATTTCAACCCATGCTAGCCTTGATAGCAGGCATTCCCCCTTCAGCGGTTGGAACTGGCTGAATCGAGAGGAATGCCATTGAGGCTTTGTCTTGGCTGCCCCCTCTGCACATTCGGTGCCACCCTCTGGACTCGGCCGGGCTCACCGACTTCGGCCAGAGCCTGTGTTGCCGCGGCAGCCTCGCGGAAAACGCAAACTAGCCGGGAAAGCCGCTTTTCTCGTCCTCCTGCTTCTTGCCATCATCACCGGATCTCTTGCCGGCCTGATGCTTGTCTTCTCGGTTAATCTGCCTCAGATCAACGACCTCGAGCGCTTCCGGCCTTCCACGATGACGGACCTTTATGACGCCAAAGGTCGCATCATTGGCTCGTTCGCGCTGGAGAAACGGATCATCGTGAATCACAACGATTTCTCTCCGGTTCTGCGCCAGGCAGTGATCTCCATCGAGGACAAGAATTTCGATTCTCATTGGGGAGTCAACGTCTTCCGTATAGCCGGAGCTCTGGTTCACGATCTGCGCACCCACGGCCGCGGCCAGGGTGCGTCCACGCTGACAATGCAGCTTGCACGTAATCTATTCCTCAACGCGGATCGTACTGCCGCGCGCAAGGCACAGGAAGCCATCCTTGCCATTCAGATCGAGCGTGCATTTACTAAGGAGCAGATTTTTACTCTTTACGGAAACCAGATCTATCTCGGCAGCGGCATGTATGGCTTCGAGGCCGCCTCGCAGTTTTACTTCAGCAAGCACGCGAAGGATTTGAATCTGACCGAGGCCGCACTCCTTGCCGGACTTCCAAAAGGGCCGGTCGCCTATTCGCCGCTTATCAACCCGGAGAAGGCGTTGCGTCGCCGCAACCTTGTTCTCAGCGAGATGGAGTCAGACGGAGCTATCACCCACCAGCAAGCCGATCAGGCTCGGAAGGCGCCTCTCGGACTTCACATCAACCAGCCTGAAATGTCCGTGGCGCCCTGGTTTCAGGAAGAAGTTCGTCGCGAACTCGAACGAAAATTTGGAACCGAGCAAGTTCACGAAGCCGGACTGCGTGTTCAGACGACCCTCGACCTCGATCTTCAGAGGACAGCCAACAAGGCCCTCGCCGATGGGCTTGCCGCGTACGAACGCCGCCACGGGTGGAAAAACAAGCTTGAAAATGTGCTCGCAAGCGGCATCTTGCTTGAAGACTACAAGCACCCTGACTGGGCCACGGCGTGGCACGCGGGCGACTACGTGCATGCTCTCGTGACCCAGGCTCATCCGCTTGAGATTCGTGCCCACGTCGGCATAGACAATGTCGTGCTGCTGCCCGAAGACTGGGCATGGACCGGTCAGCGTTACGGCAACGCCGTGGCCAAGCCGGGAGACGTAATCTACATTCACCTTGGCGACAGGTTCGAAGGCTCCGCGCGCCGCGCGAGTCTTGAGCAGGATTCCGGCACGCAAGGTGCTGTCTTCGCAATCGACAACACAACCGGCGACGTGCTCGCCATGATTGGCGGACGCGACTGGGCCACGTCTCAGTTCAATCGCGCCACGCAGGCCGAGCGCCAGACTGGCTCCAGCTTCAAGCCGTACGTGTACACGACGGCGGTGGAGGAAGGCGTCAAGCCCGACGACATCATTGTCGATGCTCCTGCAAGCTTTGGCAGCTACGCCCCACACAACTACGAGAACGACTTCAAGGGCGCAATGACGATTACCAACGCCTTTGCCGAATCGCGCAACGTTCCGGCCGTCAAACTCGCGGCGCGAGTGGGCATTCGCAAAGTAATCGAAACGGCTCACAAATTCGGCGTTACGACAGACATCCCGGCCTACCTTCCCATTGCGCTCGGCGCTGCCGAAATCACCCTCGAAGAGCAGGTTACCTCGTACTCCGTTTTCCCTAACGATGGCATTCGCGTGAAGCCGCGACTGATTCGCAAAGTTACCAACTCCGACGGAATCACACTTTGGGAAGATGCTCCAGCGGTCGACGAGATCATCAGCCAACAGACCGCGCGTACGATGATGACGCTTTTCCGCGCCGTTACCGCGCACGGAACCGGTGCAGCAGTCGCGCAGATGAACCATCCACTTGGCGGCAAAACGGGAACTACGAGCGATTACACAGACGCCTGGTTCCTCGGGTTCTCTCCGTCGGTTACATGCGGTGTCTGGGTTGGATTTGACAGCCGCCAGTCTCTCGGTGAGAAGGAGACCGGCGCGCGGGCTGCTCTGCCCATCTGGATGCAGATCATGAAGGCCGCCATTTCAGGCAAGGATGACGAGCAGTTCCCGGGAGATGGGGAAGATTCGACGATCCAGAAAGCTTCGCTCGTTCCGCCGCCGCGATCACCTGGCCAATTGACATCTCCTGCTGCCGACCGCGCACAGGGTGCGACCCCAACCGCCTCCACGAAACCAGGCATGGCGCAATCGTCTTCATCGGCCAGCCTTGTCAGATCAGCCGTAGCCCCCGATACAAAAGCGACTCAGCCTCGGGCGGTTCCTTCTGTGGTTAAGCCAGCCCTCACTCCTTCGCCGCATCTCACGCTGCAACAGCCCGTTCCATCACGCCCGCCAGGCCACTAGACCTACTCCCGAAGACCTGCTCGTCACACTCATGTTGACATCCGACCCAAGAGGGAGCAATACTTGTGTCGAATGCCGACCCAAGAAAACGACGACCGAATCGCACTACTCCAGGGAACCCTGGACATATTGATCCTGAAAGTCCTTCTGCTTGGACCCTGTCACGGACAGGGCGTAGCGCGCTCCATTCAGCGCCAATCCGAAGAGGTTTTGTTCGTCGACCATGGCTCCCTTTATCTCGCCCTGCAGCGCCTCGAAGACAAGAAACTCATCCAGGCCAAGTGGGGACTCAGCGAAAACAATCGCAAGGCGCGCTTCTACTCCCTCACAGCGAAGGGCCGCGCCGAACTGCTCAACAAGACAAGCCAGTGGAAGCGTCTCACGCGCGCGATGGGCTTGATTCTCGAGCCGCAGGGCGAGGAAGGTTGAGCTATGTCCAGACAGAAGCGCAGCGCAGATGATTTCGCCGAAGAGGTTCGCGCCCATCTTGAACTCGAAGCCGACGAGCTTCGCGCAGAAGGCCTCAGCGACGAAGAGGCTCACCGCCGGGCGCATGTTGAATTCGGAAGTGTCTCCACTGCGAAGGAGCGTTTCTATTTACGCAGCCGCATTCAGGGTCTCGACAACCTGATCCGCGACCTCCGCCATAGCCTGCGCTCGCTTCTGAAGAGTCCGGGCTTCGCCCTCACCGCAATACTCACGCTCGCCCTCGGCATCGGCGCCAACACCGCCGTGTTCAGCGTCATGAACGCCGTCCTTTTGCGCTCTTTGCCTGTCACTGACCCAACTCGCCTGGCATACATCCGCCCATCGAACGCACCCCGCAGAACCGGCACTATCAATTCCAGAGAGACCCTTTCGTATGCGGTCTACGAGACTCTGCGCGATCAGCACCCGGGCCTCTCGAACGTGATCGCCTATGTTCCCCTCTCCGGAAGCAAAGTCGCGGTCCGCTACGGATCGCAGCCCGAAGAAGCCGAAGGCGACATGGTAAGCGGTGCCTTCTTCTCCGGTCTGGGCGTCATGGTGCCGCACGGTCGCGGATTCACAGAGCAAGACGAAAAAGATCACGCGCCAATCGCCGTCATCAGCTACAACTACTGGACTCGCCGCTTCGCCCGAAATCCCGATGTGCTCGGCACCACCCTCTACGTCAACGGCATTGGTCTCACCATCGTTGGCATCGCCGCCGAAGGCTTCGAAGGACTCGAGGCTGGCGGCTCCGCCGACTTTTGGATCCCGCTGCAAAATCGCCCCGAACTTAACGCCTGGGGAAATCCCCTTGACGACGGAAAGACCTACGCGGCCAATCCCACCTGGTGGTGCCTTCATCTGATCGGAAGGCTTGCACCGGGCGTAAACAAGCAGCAGGCCGCCGCAGCTCTCAACCCGCTCTTCCAGCGCGCAGCCTACATTGGCTTGGGCTCTCCTGCGGCCGGCGAAAAGCCCCCGACCCTCAGCCTTGAAGAGGCGAGAGGCTTCCCCGGTTATAGCGAAGAATACGGCCGTCCCCTGCGCATGCTGATGGCGATGGTTGGCTTTGTTCTCTTGATTGCCCTGACAAACGTAGTCATGCTCCTCACCGCTCGCAATGCGGCGCGACAGCGCGAGTTCAGCATGAGGCTGGCTCTCGGTGCGGGTCGTCGCGATCTGCTGCGCCAGTTGCTTGCCGAAAGCCTGCTGCTGGTCGCCACCGGCGGCGTGCTCGCGTGGGTATTCGCGAAGATGGCAACCCGCGCTCTCGGTTCATGGGCACAGATTGAGTCAAGCCTGGCTCCTGATCGCACTGTGCTGGCATTCGCGCTCGGCATCCTGGTCGTGGCTGCTCTCCTGTTCGGACTTGCCCCATTGCGCATCGCCCTGGCCTCCGGTCCCGCTCTCAGCCTCAAGACATCAGCCGCAACCTCCAACGCGGACGCCGGTAGATCGCGCGGAGCTCGCATCATGGTTGCGTTCCAGATGACGCTCTGCCTCGTTCTGCTAGTCGGCGCCGGTCTGCTGATCCGCACCCTTCGCAATCTCGAGAACACCCCGCTGGGGCTGCGTGTCGACGGCCTCGTCGTTTTCGGAGTCAATCCGCATGTCACCTCAATTCCCCAGGGAAAGGCGTTCTACCGCGACCTGATCGGCAAGCTGCGCGAATTGCCCGGTGTGGAGTCCGTGACGGTGATGGATTCGCGCATTGGCTCATGGTCGTCCAACAATGGCGACATGACCGTCGACGGCAATTTGCCAGATGTTCCTAACGGCAGTTCCCGAACGGTCCGCAGCAACGTCGCCGGCCCAGGCTTTTTCACCACTCTCGGAGTGCCGGTACTTGCCGGACGCGATTTCGCCGATTCAGATACTGAAACATCGCCGCATGTCGGAATCATCAACGAGCAGTTTGCGAAACGCTTCTTTCCCAACCGGAATCCGCTCGGCCACATGATTGGCACCGACGACGGGCGCTACCAGATGCTGGTCGTGGGCATCGTCAAAGATCACAAGTACCGCAGCATCGATGAAGAACCCATTCCAATGGCCTGGTACGAGTACGCGCAGATTCCGATGTCGGGCAGGATGGATGTCGAACTCCGCGTCCACGGCGACCCGCTTGCCATTCTGCCTTCCGCGCGCAAAGTGGTTCAGCAGATCGACCCGAACCTGCCCCTGATCAAGCCCATGACTCAGCGCGCGCAGTACGACTTGACCATCTCCAGCCAGACCTTGTTCGCGCGTCTCGCCGGGTGCTTCGGCCTGCTCGCGATCCTTCTGGTGGCAACCGGCCTCTATGGAACGCTCGCCTACCGCGTAAACCGCCGCACCGCCGAGATCGGCGTTCGCATGGCGATGGGCGCAGGACGAGGCCAGGTAGTGTGGATGATCCTTCGCGACAGCCTCGTGCTCACCGCAATCGGAGTGCTCGCAGGCATTCCGCTCGCATTCGCCATCGGCCGCGCCCTCTCTTCATCCCTCTACGGAGTGCAGCCCCTCGACGCACCCACCTACGCGCTCGCAATTCTCGGTGTCACCATCGTCGCATTCGTCGCCAGCGCCGCCCCTGCAAGCCGTGCCGCCAGCATCGATCCGCTCAAAGCGCTCCGCACCGAATGACTACGGCAGCGGCTCCTGCTGATACAACTCCGCCGTATGCCGCACCGTGATCGCTAGCGCCATCACCACCATCGCGCTCGCCGCGATCACGCCCCCCACATCGAACAGCAAATATTGATGACCGAACAGCGTTGCATAAGGACTCCGCAGCAGAGCCAGGTTGCCAATGATCAGCAGAATCCGTATCTCCGTCGGCCCGAAAATCCCTTGCGACATCTGAAAACACTCGAGCGTATACGTCGCCAGGTAGCTCTCGGCCGATAGCAGCAGAAATGCAACCAGCATCGCAATCGCCACCGGCCAGTGCACATATCCCGACAGCCCCAGGCCGCACATCAGCGCCGTAGCTCCGAGAATGTCTACCATGTGATCGACATAAAACCCATAGCGAGGCCGCTGCTGATTCCGTACCCGCGCCAGCGTCCCATCCATGCTGTCGCCAAACCAGTTCAGCACGATGCATGCAACCACACCGAGCAGCGCGTACTTGTTGTACCTTGCGAGAACGTAAAAAGCGCCCGCCACTATCTGCGCCACGAGGCCAAGCGCTGTCAGCCGGTCCGACGTGATCCACTGTGGAACTCGCTCCGCCATCCACGTCAGTGCCCGTTTCTCGGCTGCTGCCGTTAGAGACCGGTTCACACGTCGCGCTGTCGCAAAATGTGAAGAACCCGCTGTCGTCGTGCTCATCGTCTTCTCCTTTGGCATGGGCTACCTCTCCAGCGCCTTGCAGGTATTCCTAAGCGTGAACTCCAGCGACTCCCGCGGCACGCTCTCCACAAACGGCCCAACAGCCCATCCCAATCCGGTTGGGATTCCCCGAGTCAGTGAAACCGACTCATTCTGCATATACAAACCGCCGCCTCGTTCCTCGTAGCTCCAGTACGTATTCAGGCGCCACAGGAATCCATGCTCCTTATCCGGTGGAAGCGCTCGTTCTTTCGGCGTGCCGGCATCCTCTATCTCTGCAATCTTCGTGCTCCTCGAATTGCTGTATCCATGGCCCGCATCGAACCGCCCATAGGTCACGTCATACGTCGTGTCCAGCACCACCGTGATCACGTGCTTCTGCTTCACGCGCATCGTGGCGGTAAGGTGATCGGGAACCGGGCGACCCTGCGGCGAGACGATTCCTGCCCGAAGCACCTGTGGCGAGTACATCTGCGGATAGCCGCTGAAGTTCTTCATCAACCGCTCAAATTCCGCCGCCGTCGCGCCTTTCACAAATGCCGTCCCGCGCCAGTCGTGCAGCATTCCGCCCGGAACTTCGCCGTTGTCCGGAGTCAGTTTTTCAATCACCACCTCGCCCTTGTGCAACCGGTCTTCTGTTTTGCCGCCTGGTTCCACATCGGCCAGAAACCCAGCAGATGATCTGTGCTGCTGCGCGAGTCGCGACTCTACTTTTGCGAAGTAAGCCTCGAAGGCACTTACCGTCTTCCGCGGCGCCTCCGCCCAGCTTGGAGACGTGGCTCCGGTCCAGGTCGAGGCGGCCAGGATCCCCACAATGAGAGCTCGCGAACTTTGTTTCAAGTGCTTCATCCTTTGCAAATCTGCCAGTTCGCGAGGGCGCATGCAAGCCATCGCGCGTCAAAGAGTTCTCGAATGAACCTCACGGTCCAAGTCTATGCATGCACTGGGGTTCGTCGGAGTTGTATATCGGCATTCCGCTCGGAGATGGGAGCGCTCGATCGGATAAACTGTTGGAAAGAATGTCCGATGCCGCGCCACCACCGCGCTATCGCTTCGGAGTTTTCGAGGCGGACGCTTCCACTGGAGAACTGCGCAAGCAGGGAATCAGGGTCAAACTTAACGCGCAGCCATTTCAGGTTCTTCTCATGCTGCTCGATCGCCCCGGTGAGGTTCTCACTCGCGAGGAAATCGCCCAGACACTCTGGTCCGACGGCACCTTCGTCGATTATGAGCATGGCCTGAACTCCGCCGTGAATCGGATACGTGAAGTTCTTGGCGATTCCGCAACCAGCCCACGATTCGTCGAGACACTCGCGCGCCGGGGATACCGGTTTGTAGCTCCCGTGCACCGCATTGTCGCGGACCCGGTGCTTCAAACCGGCAAGCAAACACCGCAACCTTCTGGAAGCGACGGCGACTACAACCAGTCCAAAGGACAAGCCGACGACCGGCTGCTTCCCACGTCCGCAGAGCTGCCCGAAGCTTCGCACAACATCGTCCGAGCACTTTTCTTGATTCTGCAGTTGATGTATGTGGGATTTTATGTCGGAGCCTTAGCGAACCTGACAGAGATTGAAGACTTGCTCTCGCCTTTGCGCGCAGCTACTGCGATTTTCTACATTCTCATCGGCACAGCTTCAATCCTCATTGCGGTCCGTGCTTACCTGATCTCGGCGATCGCTCTTCGCGCTCCGGGAATGCGGGGAAGGTTCCTGATGATGTGGCCCTATCTGCTCATTGCCGATGTGCTCTGGGCGCTCTCGCCATTGCTGCTGCTGCACCACATCAACACTGGCCTGGCGCTGGCTTGCATGGCACTCCTCGTCTACTCACCCTTTGCGCAGAGATCGTTGATTCTGATGGGCGCAGCACGTGAGGGCGCCGGTTCAGCAGAGTCTCAATGACGAATCCGGCTGTCAGAGCTGGTCGTACAACGTAGTGTTTCTGTACCCCAGTAGCGTGATGAGAGTCCAGATCGCAAGCCCCGTCCCGATCGGGAACTTCAGGATGCTCAGGAACGCTGCCACAATTGCGACAACGCGGCCCCACGGAGCTCGTTCCATTAGCCCCCATCCGGCAACAAACGCCAACGAAGCTCTGAGAATGACCATGACCCATGCGAAGCGGAGAATCGTTGGTCCGAACTCCGGGCCGAAACCATGGCCCCACGGTCCGCGCATCCACGGGCCAAATCCCCCATTGAAGAACGAACTGGCAAACGACAATCCGACCAGACCGGTGACCAATATCAGCCCGCCGTAGATGAACCAGACCGTGCTGAGCGCGCGTACGCGATTGGCATAGTTGGCCAATTCGAAGGCGATGTTGGGGATCGGCGGAGCAGGCGCGGCAGCGGGAACAGGTGCCGTCGGGCGGCCGCAATGGGCACAGACCGGCTGCCCTGGTGTAACTGGCTGACCACATCCGCTGCAGAACATCCCCATCCTCCTTCGCGTTGCTCGGTATTCTAAGCGCCGGAACGCGTATCGTGTGACTTCGATGGAACTCTATCTCGTCAATAAGGTCCTATGTATCAGCCCTACTTCGGCTGGTTAGGACTACGCAAAACCGGCTTGATTCGTTCCCAGCGCTCCTCGTGCCGGTCATCCCGCAAGATGAGCCCGGTCACCCGGCCCTGGGGATCCCGCTCCACCGCGATTCGCGTGATGCTGCTTCCGTTGGGGTAGAAGAGGGTGGTGAGCGACTCGGTCGCCAACTCTGCAATTTCCCCGTAGTGGTTTTTCTGGTAAAGCGCGTCTCCCTGGCGGAAAAGCGAAACCACCACGAGTCCACGCTTGTCGACATAATCACCAACAAAGCTGTCGAGTTGAGCAGGAGTCAGTTTCACTACCGGCGGATGAAGGGGAACAACTGTCCGCTCCGCGAATGGTGGAAGCCCCTTTGCATCAACGTGGTGCGCCAGCAGCCATCGCGGCAGTTCCGGCTCAAGGTAGGTTCGAGTCCAGCAGTCGTGCCTCAGTCCCTGGTAGAGCCAGAAGCGCACTCGTCCTCCGGCAGCCTTCAAGGAGGCATACAGCAACTCATCCTGGCGGGGCACGACAATGTTGTCGTCGGCTCCGTGGAAAAGCCAGACCGGAATCCCTCTCACCGCCTGCGCGTACTCTGCGGTCAGCTTCGGTGCCTGCTGCCACCGCTCAGGCGCATAGCTCCAGAAGATTCCTCCCGCAGCAATGGCGACGGCAGCCCAGCGGGTTGGATACGTGCGTGCGAGTTCCCACGCTCCGTATCCGCCCATCGAGAGTCCTGAAAGATAGGTCCTGGCTGGGTCGCCATGGAATTCTGCGATCTCCTGGTCCAGTTCCGCCATGGCCATCGCCAGCATTTCCTTGTCGGTCCAGTAGCGGTCGATCGCGCATTGGGGCATCACAACCACAAACGGCCAGCGTTCCGGATGATCGCGGATCGCCTGCGGCAGTCCGATCTGGGTCTGCCACATGCCCTCCTGTCCGCGCTCGCCCCGCCCGTGCAGAAACAGAATCACGGGCCACAGCTTGTGATCGTCGCGCCTCCACTCTTCCGGCAAATACACCTGGTAACGGTAAGTCGTGGCGCCGATCTGGATTCTGCGGTTGAGGAATCCAGTCTCCTGTGCCGGATGCTTTCGTGAGTCCTTCTTGCCCGCGGCAACGCACAAGGGCCATGGCGCCAGCCCCCACAGGAGAAAGAGGCCAGCCGCGAGCAATCTCAGAGAGCGGTGCATAGGCTCACAACATCATAGTGCTTCTTACTGAATCAGCGATCTAACGTCCGTCTTCAGTCGACTTGATAAACCCTGCCACGTCCGCGCGGAACTGCTTGAGGATGTCCTCGTTCACGTAGATCATGTGTCCAGCTTCGTAATAGTGGTAGCTGATGTTTGACTGCAGCGCCTTCGGAATCTGCAGATGATGCATCTCGTAAACTCCCTCGAAGTACGGCGTCGCCAGATCGTAATAGCCTCCGGCCAGCATGATCTTCATTTTCGGATTCAGCTTCATCCGGAACGCCAGGTCGGGCATCACGTTCGCGCCCGTCTCCACATCGTTGGCCGGCGGTCCATCCGGCGCGTGGTGCCGCAGATCCCATGTGAAGTCGCCACCCGCGCCGCCAAAACTCCAGTACGTGCTTTCCTGTCCGTACTTGAGATCTCGATGCAGGTAGTCGTTGATGGCGGCCGTCCATGCTGAACTGATGGCATCGCTCTGCGGATCGTAGTCCGCACCCTCGCTCAATGGGTTGATATCAGGTCCCTGGAACCGGGTATCGAGCCTTCCAATCGTCGTCGCCTCGTCAAGCTTCAAAGCTTTTGAGAAATCGCCGCCAACAACGCGCAGATCCGAGCGGATCAGGTAATCCACCGGGAGCCCCGTGTAGCTGCGTAGCTTCTCCGCCACAGCGCGCTTGTCATCGTCTGAGAGTTCGCTGCCCTTCAGCAGGGCAGTCATGTAGTCCCCCAGCGCGTACTTCTCGACTTCTGCAAGAAACGGCTTGAGAGCCGCCGGCTGGTTCGGAAGCTTGTGGAAGTAGTACGCTGTGGCCGCATAGGTGGGGAGGGCCAGAGCATAAGCTTGATCTACGCCAGGATTCCACCTCGGATCGTCTATCGAGTTATCGAAGCTAAGGATCTGCGACAGCAGCACAATCCCATTCAGATCCACATCGCGCAGATCAGCTGCAAGCACGGCAGACCGCGGCGTCCCGTAGCTCTCTCCGAACAGGTACTTCGGCGAGTTCCACCGATCATATTTCGAGAGGAAACGGTGAATAAACCGCGCGAATGCGTGAGCATCGGCGTCGATGCCGTAAAACGCCTTTGCTTTCTCCTTGCCAAAGGTTCGGCTCAGCCCGGTTCCCGGCGCATCGATAAACACGAGATCGCACACATCGAGCAGGGAATACTGATTCTCCACAACCGAATAGGGCGCTGCCGCCTGGTGCTTCGTATCGGGCACCACCACGCGACGCGGCCCGAATGTTCCGAGATGCAGCCACATGGTTGCGGAACCTGGCCCTCCGTTGTAGAGGAACATCAACGGCCGGTGCGAGGCGACAGCGTCTTTTTTGAAGTACGCAACATAGAACATTCGCGCGGTGGCGGGCGCTTCGTTTGGATCCGTCGGCGCCTTCACGCCCGAGTCGGGCAGGATGCTTCCGTTCGCAGCCAGTGTCGCGTCCTGCGCCGCGGTGGATCCGACGGTGATTGTCCCGGCAATTGCCTTGTATGCCAATGCCTGGCCGCCGATGGTCACGGTACTTTCCGTGCTTGAATCAGGAGGCGCAATAGTTTGAGCAGCCGGCGACGCTTCCTTGTCTTTTGACTTGTCCTTGTCCTGGGCGACTCCTGTCGCACAAACTGCTGCCAACACCAGGGCTGCAGACTGCCTCAGCCACGCAGTGACCATCGATCGAACCTCCGGGAATCAATTCAGTCGAGTATAAAGTCATGAGGTTTCCTTCACTCATTCTTTACGGATCTCTGTGAAACAATCGAACCATAATCGACCATGGCCATTCTCAATGCCGGAGATACGCTCGACCACTACCGCATCGACGCGGTCATCGCGCATACGCAGATGTCGGCTCTCTATAGAGCGACGGATCTGAACTCCGGCAGGGAAGTGGCAATCAAAGTCCCCAACCCTGAGATGGAAGCGGATCCCGTTCTCCTGGAGCGGTTCAAGCGTGAAGAGGAGATCGGCCGACAGCTGGATCACCCAGGCATCGTAAAGACCTTCAATGACGAAGAGCGCAGCCGGTTTTACATGGTCATCGAGTGGGTCGATGGCCGCCTGCTGCGCACAATTCTGAACGAAGAGAAGAAACTCAGCATCGATCGAGCATCGACTCTCGCTCACCGCATTTGCGACGCGCTCGACTACATGCACAAACACGGCATTGTGCATCGCGATCTCAAGCCTGAGAACATCATGGTCGACGAGAACGATCAGATCAAGCTTATCGACTTCGGTATCGCCATGAAGGAAGACGCCCGCCGCCTTACTTTTGTGAACGTCTCATCGCTCCTGGGCACGCCCGATTACATCTCTCCCGAACAGGTCAAAGGGGCGCGCGGCGATCAGCGCAGCGACATCTATTCCATGGGGATCATCTTCTACGAGATGCTCACCGGACGCGTCCCCTTCGTTGGGCCAAACCCGCTCGCCGTCATGAACGAACGCGTCCTCAACGACGTGAAGCCGCCCCGTGATCTCAATCCGGAGATTTCGCCTGAACTCGAAGAAATCCTGTATCGAGCGCTCGAGCGTGAACCGCGTCATCGCTATGCGACTGCAAGCGAAATGATGTGGGACCTTGAGCATCAGGAGCAAGTCGGCGTCGAACCCCGAGGCGACCGCCCTGCCGGCCACGCGAACAAGCGGTCCAAACTCACCGGCAAACTACTGCTCTACGGAGCACTGATCGTCGTTCCTGTTGTGCTTTTCGCGCTGATGCTGGTGCTTGCCCGACGGTAGCAGCCGTTGTTGGTGAATCTGGCTCGCAGTCCTTCTTTCACGCGGGCAGTCTCTTGAGCGTCTTCTTCGCTCGCTGCGACCATGGCCGTTCGCGCCGACGCAGGTATCTCGGCATGGTCGGTTCTTTGTCCAGTACCTTCTGCGCCCACTCGCGCGCCTCGGCGGTACGCCCTTCAGAGGCAAGCAGGTCGGCGAAGTTCAAATAAGTCTCGGATAGCGTGGAGGTGACGGTGACACGCCGGAAGAGTGCCTCAGCCTTCTCCTTCTCGCCGGTGAGCGCATACGCCTGTGCTAGTAAAGCTGGAGCGCGATTGAAGTCGTAGTTCGGCTCCTTCGCGACCACCTTTTCAAGATCGGGCAGTGCGCCCGCGGCATCGCCCAGCAGAATGGCGCACACACCACGACGATAGAAGCAATCCAGGGTCGTCGTCCGTGCATCGATTGCCTTGGTAAAAATCATCCGCGCCTGCTGCAGCTTCCCGTCTTCCATGCAGAGTTCGCCCAGTTCTTCGAGATTCCCGACCGAAGGGTTGTCGCGAATCGTCAGTTCCAGGGCCGCGATGCGTTTGCGGCGCGACATTCCCTTGAAAGACTGGTTCAGCAGTCCAACGTCGGGCAGCATCTCGGCAAAAATGTATACGAGTGCGCCAACCGGTCCGAGAAACAGAATGACGTACAGCCAATAGTTATCGGGCCGTCGACGAATGAAGTGAACAATGGCAACAACCTGGAGGATCAGGCCCCAGGGGTAGAAAAGGCGGGTCAGCATTCCCATCTGCGTTTGGTTCCTTGGGGCTGAGGTGGAATCCTGAGGTTTAGCTTACCTTAGCCGCAAACTGGCGCGCAGCCCACTTTTGTGCAATGCCGCCGTCACCTTGTAACCTCGTCCCCTTGTTCCCTCTCTCACCGATACGATTCATCGCGGTGGACCACGAATTCCGGATAGGCATTCCCGCCCAGTTCGTGCAAATCCATTCCGAGCCGCTCGCCGTCGGGTTCCACCCGGAACGAAATCACTCGATCCATCAGCCAGAAGAAGCCGTAGACCAGGGGCAGCATCAGCCCCAGCAACGTCGAAACCCCAATGAGTTGCGCGACAAATTGCCCGGCCTGCGGCGCAAATATTCCAGACGCAATCAGGCCCCACAACCCCGCCGCTCCGTGAACAATGACCGCTCCCGAGGGGTCGTCGATCGACAATGCCAGCTCGAACGACTCCACCAGCAATGGTGTGAAGATCCCCGCCACGACTCCCGCAAACAGCGCTTCCAGCGGCGAAACAACGCTGGCGCATGCGCTCGAGGTGACCAGTCCAGCGAGCCACCCGTTTGCGCAAAGACTCGCATCGGGCTTGCCGAATCGAATTCGAGTCACCAAAAACGTCCCGGCTAATGCAGCTGTTGCCGAAAGGATCGTGTTCACGGCGACCACCGCCAGCGCCGACGGTACCGCATTGAGCCAGAGCAGTGTCCCCGCCATGTTCCACGCAAGCCAGCCAACGAGGGCTACCAGCGATCCGAACAAGACATACACCACGTTGTGTCCCGGCATCGCGGTCGAAAGCCCCTCGCGCGGGAATTTACCTTTCCGCGGTCCTGCAATCCAAATCACCGCAAGCGCAGCCATTCCGCCGAGCGCATGGACAGGCCCAGCTCCCCCCGAATCCACAAGTCCAGTTCCGATCGCAAAATTTGTGCCAAGCTGGGCGAGCCATCCACTCCACGTCCAATGCGCGATGAGCGGAAATACCACAGCGCCCAATACGGCAGCGATGGCCGCTCCCGCCGGAAGACGAAGCCGGTCCGCGCCCGACCCCCAGGGAATCAACGCAACCATGGCCACGGAGAGCATTTCCGATAGCAAGATCAGCTGCGCGCGCGGCGGAACGGAAGACAATCCACGCGCAAACACCTGCCCCGCCCCCGCCCAGTTCCACGCTTTGCCCCCGACATGAAATACAAGATCGCGATCGTTTCCACTCGCAATCGCCCATCCCACCAGGACAAAAGCAATCACAGCCGTGGAGACCACGACCAGCGTGCCGAGCATCGATTGCGCGGCAGAACGCGAACGTCCTAATCCCACGTTCATCAGGGCAAGCCCCGCGATGGCCAATGGCGCCATCAAAAGCAGCACAAGCGTCAGCGCGAACGAAGTTTCAGGGAAAGGCATTGGCGCAAGCGGCGTCATCGATTCTCGCTCCGCAACTGCATGTGCCCGCGTACCGTGACGACAAGCGCCATCACCTCCACAGCCAGCCCGCACAAAACGAACGCCGTTCGCATCGTTACGCCGGGAAACAGAACAATCGCCGCAATCGTGAGAAAGAAACCAGCTGGCATCACGAGCAATCCGGCATACTTCATGGTGTCCTTTCAGGTGGCTCGATGACGGAGAACCGCGCGGCGATCCCGCGTTCGCGTCAGAAGATAGAGAATGAGCTGAAGAAAAACGGGAGCAGCGCCTTTATGAATTTTAAATGTCCCGATTGCTTTGCTTGACGTGAATCACGCGCCCAAGCGAAATGCCCTCATGCCGAGCGTCCCAAATGTCGCCTTCAGGTCACACCTCAATGGGCTCGTTCAGAAACCTGATTGGCGGAATCCTCTTTGCCTTCTGAAAAGTCTGATTTCAGCAGAAAGAATCAGCACATCAGCGCGATAGACTTTTCCCCAACAGACTTTTCCCCATCTGTACCGAATCGAGAAAATGATGTCGAAGACCTCTCCCATCCTCCTCTCGCTCCTTCTTGCCGCATCTGCTTGCTTTGCGCAGCGAATCGAGGTCACCGTTCCCTCTTCGAAACCGCTCAACGGCCACCTGATCCTGGTCATCGCAAAAACAGGCGATCCAGAGCCGCGCAACCAGCTGTCCGAGACCTACGATTCCGCACAGGGATTCGGCGTCGATGCCGAAAACCTTCCGCCCGGCACCCCGCTCGTGATCGATTCAAAAACCTTCGGCTACCCGCGCCGCTCGATCGCCAACCTCGATCCGGGCGACTACTACGTACAGGCCGTATTCAACGTCTATGAGCAGTTCCACCTCTCCTCAGGAAAAACCGTGTGGCTCCCACCCGACAAAGGCGAAGGCCAGCACTGGAATCTGAAGCCCGGCAATCTCTACAACAAGCCGCAGAAGCTCCACTTCGATCCAAAGTCGCAAGCCACGATGAAGATCACCCTTGACCAGACCATTTCTCCGCTTGAGGGCACGCCGCAAGATCCGCTGGTGATAGCTCAGCAGCAACCCACTGCAAAGTGGCTGAAGTACGAGCGATTCCGCAGCACAAAGCTCAGCGCTTTCTGGGGACGCGATATGTGGCTCGGAGCCTGGGTGTTGCTGCCCGACGGCTTCGACGAGCACCCTGACGCGAAGTATCCCGTGATCGTCTACCAGGATCATTACCACGCCGGGATCGGTCCTGCGCATTTCACAGCCGTCTCGCCAACTGATTCCAAGTCTCCCGACTTCCGTCGTCAGCAGATTGGCCATCGCCTTTTCCAGGACTGGACCTCCGGCCAGCTTCCGCGCGTGATCCTCGTTTACGTTCAAAACGCAAATCCGTACTACGACGATTCCTACGTAGTGGACTCCGCCAACGTCGGCCCCTACGGCTCCGCCATCAACGATGAACTCATCCCCATGCTCGAAAAGAAATACCGTGGCATCGGCCAGGGCTGGGCGCGCGCTACATTCGGCGGGTCTACCGGCGGATGGGAGGCGCTCGCAACGCAGGTCTTCTATCCCGACTTCTACAACGGCGCCTTTGTCGCCTGTCCTGATCCCGTCGACTTTCACGCTTACCAGAACGTCGACCTCTACAAAGACAGCAACGCCTTCGTGCGCAAAGGGAACTTCGGCGAGGTGCCGATTCCCGGTGACCGCAGAACGGACGGCTCCATCATCGCGCTGACCGGCGAAGAATATGCATATGAGCTTGTCCTCGGCACACATGGACGCTCAACTGAGCAGTGGGACATCTGGCAGGCCGTGTACTCCCCCTCAGGCGAGGACGGCTATCCGGCGCAGATTGTCGATCCGCAGACCGGCGCGATCGACAAGAAGGTCCTCGCATACTGGCACGACCACTATGATCTTGCCGCCATCATGAAGCGCGACTGGCCCACCCTGGGCCCCAAGCTCGAAGGCAAACTTCACATCACGGTTGGCGATGCCGACACCTACTTTCTCAACAACGCAGTGCACATGCTCGAAAAGCAGCTTCAGGCTACGCATAATCCGCACTCCGATGCCACGTTCCAGTACGGCCCTGGTATGCCCCACTGCTACACAGGCGGACCCAGTGAGTACACCATGCAGCAAAACAACGCCGACTGGCTGCAGCGCATCCTCCCCGTAATGGTCGATCACATGCTCGCAACGGCCCCCGCAGGTGCGGATGAGAAGTCCTGGAGATATTGAAACGACTCTTCCACCCGCAGCAATAACGGTGCAAAGAAGCCTCGAAAAACATCCCATTGTCTGGGACACTTCAAGCGCAATAGTGAGCGCCTTCTCGCACCACTCGCCGCGAGGGAACCAGTTTAGGTTTCAAGAGATTACAAAATGTTAAGCAGCATAAACATTTTTTATTCCTCCAACTGTTGAGAGCGTTGCAGATAGGCCTTCGGCTGCTATATTGAACTTTCGGGGTCGTCCGCCTTTCAGGTGGTTTTTATCCGAAATCGAATTCTGACCATATCCTGTGTGACCGCTGGCACAGCGCGCACAATCGACTGATTAACGAACAACAAGCAGGAAAGCATTCATGGCGCAGATATTTGACCGCAGCTCCAATGCTTTGGCTCGAGCGAGCCTGGTGCTGACGGGTCTTATAGTGATCGCTCTCGGAGTAACACTGGACGAATTGCAGCGCTCCCCGTGGGTAACTCGCCAGGGTCAACGCCCCGAACAACCCGTCCCTTTCAGTCACAAACATCACGTCACGGGACTCGGCCTTCAATGTCAGTACTGTCACACCAGCGTTGAAAAATCCAGCTACGCGGGCATTCCTCCTACCAAGACCTGCATCAACTGCCACGCGCAGATCTGGACCAACGCCGCACTCCTCCAGCCCGTGCGCGACAGCTGGGCTACCGGTCAGTCGCTTCCCTGGATCAAGGTTCACGACCTTCCCGACTACGTGTACTTCAGCCATGAAATTCACGTGAACAAAGGCCTCGGCTGCGCCAGCTGCCATGGCCGCGTCGACCAGATGCCGCTGATGTATGCGCAGAACACGCTGCAGATGGAGTGGTGCCTCGACTGCCACCGCAATCCTGCAAAGAATCTCCGCCCCACCAGCCAGATTTACAACATGGCATGGGAAGCGCCCGCGGCAGAGCGTCCCGTGTGGTGTGCAGTTTCCGGAGAAAAGACCGGCGTACCTACAGCACAAAGCGCCAACTGCACCAGCAAGGATCCAACCGGCGAAGGCCCCCAGATGGCCGCCATGCAAAAGCCCACTCTCGAGAATGAGAAAACCGCGACAGACGCGTCGACGGGCACCATTCCCGCTTCATTGCACTATGAAAAATTCACCAGCCAGGATCAGCTCGGTCACTTCCTGCTGAAGCAATACCACATTCGCAATCCATACGAACTGAGCAGTTGCGAGGTTTGCCACCGATGAGTCGCGAGCCTTTGAACGGAACGAAAACAACGGGGAACACCGTGGAGATAGACAAGAGCAAGGCTAGCCTTGCTGAGAACGAAGCGCCGCTGACACTCCAGCAGGTGCGCGAAAAATTGAAGGGAACGACGGGGAAGAAGCTTTGGCGGTCCATCGACGAACTCCAGAACACGCCGGAGTTTCAGGCTGCCGTCGAACGTGAATTTGCTGCCTCAGCGCAGGAGTGGGTTGATCCGGTTTCGCGCCGCGGCTTCCTCAAGGTGATGGGCGCTTCCATGGCGCTGGCCGGCCTGGCCGGTTGCACCAAGCAGCCCGATGAGCCGATCTATCCCTACGTCAAGGCCCCTGAAGATCTCGTCCTCGGCAAGCCGATGTATTTTGCCACGGCAAATCCGTTGCCGACTGGTGCGGTGCCGGTGCTGGTGAAGAGCGACGAATTCCGCCCCATCAAGGTCGACGGCAATCCCGATCACCCCTACAACCACGGCTCCTCTGACATCTTCTCCCAGGGTTCGATTCTCGATCTGTACGATCCTGACCGCTCGCAGCACGTCACCTATGAAGGCGAGAATCGCGAGTGGGCCGACTTCGCCGAAGCCTTTCGCGACAAGGTCGCGAGCACGAAAGACGGCACTGGCATCTACCTTCTGAGTTCCACGGTGACCTCGCCCACGCTCGCCCGCCAGTGGAAGGCAGTGCAGGCTGCGTATCCCAAGGCAAAGCTCATCCAGTACGACCCCGCCATCGCCGGCACCTTTCTCGCGAAGGGTTACAACGTTCAGTACGACCTGACCGCCGCAGACGTCATCGTCTCGCTGGACGCCGACTTCCTCTCCGGTGCATCGTACCCCGGCTTCCACAAGCTTGTTGGCGACTACGCAAAGCGCCGCAAAGATCCCGCCAGCGGAATGAACCGCCTCTATGCGGTCGAGAGCACACCGACCACAACCGGCATGAAAGCAGAGCACCGCCTCGGTCTCCGCGCCAGCGAGGTTCCTGCGTTCGCCGCCGCACTCACTGCGCAGGTTGGAGCTTCCGGGGCAAGCGCACCGCAGTATGCGTGGACGGATGAGCAGCAGAAGTTTCTCGCCGCTCTCGTCAAGGACCTCAAAGCCAACAGCGGCAAGAGCGCCGTCATCCCCGGCCTCTATCAGGATGAATCGATCGCCGCGCTCGCGCTCGCCATTAATCAGGCTCTCGGCAATGTCGGTAAGACCGTCACCGTTTCCTCTGAGCCTGCAATTCCGATTCCCAGCGATCAGATCGCCGATCTCAAAGCTCTCGTCGCCGACCTCAAGGCAGGCAGAGTCGACTGGCTTGTCCTTGTAGACTCCAACCCGGTCTACTCGGCGCCTGCTGATCTCGCCTTTAATGAAGGCCTTCTCAATAAGGCCAAAGTCGTCGCGCATATCGCCTCGCACTACGACGAGACGGGACATCTTGCGCAGTGGCACATTCCAGCAGCCCACTACCTTGAATCATGGTCTGACGCCCGCGCCTACGATGGCACAGTCTCCATCGTGCAGCCGATGATCGAGCCTCTATGGGGTGGCGTCACCGCGCATCAGGTTCTCCAAACGCTCCTCGACAACCCGCGCCTCAGCGCATACGAAGCCGTCCGCACCACGCAGAAAGACAACATCAAAGGCGACTTTGAAACCGGTTGGCGCAAAGCTCTCCACTCCGGATGGATCGAAAACACCGCGTACGCGACTGGCGGCGCTCCGAAAATCGAAGCCGCGAAAGTCCCCGCGCCCAACTCAAAAGATCAGCTCGAAATCATTTTCCGTCCAGACCCCAACATTTACGACGGTCGCTGGTCCAACGTCGGCTGGCTTCAGGAACTACCCAAGCCCGTCACGAATCTCAGCTGGGACAACGCCGCGATCTTCTCTGGCTTCACGCGTGAAAAGCTGAGCGCCGAAGAAGACGACATTGTCGAGATCAGCGCCGGCGGTGGCACCGTCAAAGCTCCCGTCATCGCCGCTCCGGGCCACCCCGACAACTCAGTCACCGTCTACCTCGGCTATGGCCGCGAGACCGGGAGGGTTGGTGGCGGCGCGGGTTTTAACGCATACCTGGTGCGCACTTCCTCGAATCCCTTCGTCGGTACCGGCTCCGTCAAGAAGGTCGACGGCAAGTGGGGAATCGCAATCACGAAGAGCCACTTCCAGGATCATCGCGCTAAAAACCTCACCGAGCACAGCAACGAAAACTGGTCGCTCGAAGGTGTCGAAGCGCTCGGGCCCCGCGGCATCATTCGTTACGCGACGCTCGACGAGTTCAAATCGAATCCCAACTTCGCGCATGAAGGCGAAGGTCACGAAACGCCCGAGTATGACACCACGATGTTCCCCAACTGGCAGTACAAAGGGAACAAATGGGGCATGTCGATCGACATGAATAGCTGCACCGGTTGCAACGCATGCGTTGTTGCCTGCTATGCCGAAAACAATATTCCCGTCGTCGGCAAGCAGCAGGTGCGCATCGGACGCATCATGCAGTGGCTCCGCATCGATGCCTACTTCGAAGGCGATCTCGCTGCTCCTCGCGCTCATTTCCAGCCCATGACCTGCCAACACTGCGAAAACGCTCCCTGCGAACAGGTCTGCCCCGTCGGCGCAACCGTGCACACGCCCGAGGGGCTCAACACGATGGTCTACAACCGTTGCGTCGGCACCCGGTATTGCTCCAACAACTGCCCCTACAAGGTGCGCCGCTTTAATTTCCTGCTCTACTCCGATTACGAAGCCGACAGCCTCAAGCTGATGCGCAATCCGGACGTATCGGTTCGCTCGCGCGGCGTGATGGAGAAGTGCAGTTACTGCGTGCAGCGCATCAACTCCGCAAAGATCGAGGCCGACAAGGAAAACCGTGAAATTCGCGATGGCGAAATCGTCACCGCTTGCCAGCAGGCGTGCCCGGCCTCAGTCATCACCTTCGGCAATCTCAACGACAAGAACAGCAAGGTGGCAAAGCTAAACCAGGACAAGCGCATGTATCAGGTACTCGCCGACCAGAACACGCGTCCTCGTACTCGCTACCTCGCGGAAGTTCTGAACCTGAATCCTGAACTTGAACAGCGTCCGGTGGAACACGCGCCGGAAAAGGGTTGAAGTCACGATGGCGACTAGTGAAATCAGAAAAGGCGACCCTGGCATAGATCCCGCAACCGGAGAATTCCGGGTCGTCGGGCAGGGTGAGACCTTCAAGTCGGTAACGGAAAAGATCTCGCGCATTGTGCTCACCCCGCACACGCCGCTCGGATGGCTGGCCATCTTTGGCATCGCGGGCGGGGGCGCAACCGTTCTCCTCGTCGCGGTTACCTGGCTCTTTCTCAAAGGCGTCGGCATCTGGGCGATCACGCAGCCAGTGGCCTGGGGATTCGCCATCATCAACTTCGTCTGGTGGATCGGCATCGGTCACGCCGGTACGCTCATCTCCGCCATCCTTCTGCTCTTCAAGCAAACATGGCGCAACTCCATCAGCCGTTTCGCAGAGGCCATGACCATCTTCGCCGTGGTCTGCGCCGGAATGTTCCCTCTCATCCACGTAGGTCGTCCGTGGCTCGGATACTGGCTCTTTCCCATTCCGCTCACCATGAACGTCTGGCCGCAGTTCCGGTCGCCGCTTCTCTGGGACGTCTTCGCCGTATCAACCTACGCCACCATTTCCGTCGTGTTCTGGTACATCGGAATGATCCCTGACTTCGGGACCTTCCGCGATCGCTCCCAGAACAAGGTCGCTCAATACTTCTACGGAATCTTCTCGTGGGGCTGGCGTGGTTCCGTCCGCCACTGGATGCGCTATGAGACCGCCTCGCTGCTCCTGGCCGGTCTCGCAACGCCTCTCGTGCTCTCCGTGCACACGGTCATCAGCTTTGACTTCGCAGTGGCCGTCCTGCCGGGTTGGCACACCACCATCTTCCCTCCATACTTCGTCGCAGG
>Ga0207695_10000697_pt1 | contig 65760 bp, 71 predicted proteins | sample KBSC54metaG_FD_184354 | JGI IMG/M metagenome (GOLD analysis project Ga0207695, IMG submission 184354) | Corn rhizosphere microbial communities from Kellogg Biological Station, Michigan, USA - KBS C5-4 metaG (SPAdes) (version 2) | ecosystem: Host-associated > Plants > Roots > Rhizosphere > Soil...
CCACACGGGTCCTTACTGGCAGATAGGAGCGACGTTCCAGCGGCTCGCGCAATGGGCGGCGGAGAACAGCGTGCCCTACCACGGGTCCTTGGCGGCCTACTACGACAATCCGGAGTCGACTCCGGCGGCGGAGCTTCGCTCAGACGCTTGCCTGGTCGTAGCTGAAGGTGTCGTGGCGCCCGATGACTCCGTCGTGGCGCTGGACATCAAGGGGGGACGGTACGCGGTAACCACTCACAACGGCCCCTATTCGAACCTCGGCGACACCTGGGGCCGGTTCTTCGGGGAGTGGTTCCCGTCGAGCGGCTACACGATGGGCTCGGAGCCATCATTTGAGTTGTATTTGAATAGCTGCGATGTGACTCCGCCGGAGGAGTTACGGACGGAGGTTTACCAACAGATCGTTTAGGCGGCGTTCGGGCGTGTCAACAACTGATGCCACGCCCGGGCAATCTGCGACGCCCCGAGCAGATTCGGCTCGATATGCATGACGAGCCAGGGGAGCTCTGACCAGAATCCGTGGCCGTGGAAGAGGGCTTCCAGGTCGCAAAAGAGAAAGCCATGCTTGGCCGCCATTTCGCTGATGGCGGCATTGGCGGCGTTTAACGTTTGCCGCGCTTCCATGGGCAGCCCGAGTTCCGCGCTCTTGGCATCGTCCCCGTCCGTAGGGTCGTAAATGCTGTTCAAAATCACGGGGCATTCGAGCCGATTGAGAAGGGCAGCGATTGCGGAGAGATTCGCTACGAAGTCCTCGAAGGCGACCTGAACGGCGCCACGCTCTCCTTTCTCCCGGAAGAAGTAGCCGGAGAGGAGGTCGTTTCCGCCGATTGTGAGGGTGACGGCATCGATCTTCGGGACCTCCCTCGAAGCCGCGGCTCTCAGTTCGGCCAGGACCATGCCGCTCACGGCGCCGTCGCGGGTGAAATCGATGAATTCGTCGGCCTTCAGGCGTTTTGCCAGTTGAGCGGCCGCGCCCCCGCCCTTAACCTCGGTGTAATCGTCGATGCTGATGGAGTCTCCCAGGGCGAGGTAGGTCATGGCGCCGCAATAGTTTGGCCTATGGGCAGTTGGTCTCACTTGTTGGCTTTGGCTTGGGACCAAGGGAGGAGGAGGCCTGATTCGATGGAGGCTCCTCGCCCAGAATTCTTGTCGTTCCCATGAATACGAAACTAAAAAACAGGATCAGAATAAATCTAACTCGGACGGTGATGGCCTTCTCGGCTTGTATCGCGATCGCGCATGCGAATGGCGGTACGGGCACGACGCAGGTCCATCTGACGGCCGCGCTGAGCTTAGACCATGAATTGCGGGTGCAGGGCGAAGCAGGGCATTTTTATGCGAGCGACGGCACGGCGTACAACCGTTACGGGGCGGACTATCCCAACGGCTACCTAGACTGGGGCCAGCCGGCGCGGGCTTATGCCCGGTGCGGCAGCTTTCTGACCATGCTGCTGGAAGCTACTTCCGGATGGACACCCAAGATGGCGGGATTTACCTCGGCGAGTCCTTCGGCGGCGATGTACTACGACGCGATTCAGTCCAACTACTACGGCTTACAGCACGTGACGACGTTCTCGACGATCGCTCCGGGCGATCTGCTGGTTTCGAAGTATCTCGACAATACCGGCGATTCGGGGCACGTGATGATCGTGAACTCGGCAAAGGCCGGTGCTCCAGATTCGGCGGGGACAGTCAAGTGGCAGGTCGAGGTCGTCGACTGCTCCAGCTCAAACCATTCGAATGACACGCGGGTGTTCACAAGCGGTGGGATGACGTTCTCAACGGGGGGCGTTGGGCGGGGTTCGATCTACGTTTACACGCGCAACAACCAGGTCACGGGATGGACTTGGAGTTTGACAAGCGCGGCGTACACGCCGGCGGGGCGTCCGCTTACGCTTGGCCGGTTGGCGCTGAAGGCGTATTGATGTTCGGGGGCGGTCGTTGACCGCCTTCTAGGTGACCCCTAACTCAGTGCGATTCGCGGGTATGGAATCGTGATTGGACTTGATTGACTTTGTCCATTTGGCTGAGGAAAGCCTCTAAGCAATCGGCATCGAACTTCGTTCCGACTAAGGTCAGCATTTGAGCGACGGCATCTTCGTTTGTCCATTTTTGTTTGTAGGGTCGTTCACTGGTGAGAGCGTCGAACACGTCGGCAATCGCCACGATGCGCGCCTCGATCGGAATATTGGATCCGTCGATCCCCGCGGGGTACCCGGATCCATCGACGTTTTCATGGTGATAGGCGATGATGTTCCGGGCCATTGCCGCGTGAGGGAGGATATCCAGTCCGTATTCTTGAACGATGCCTTCAAGGATGGCGACCCCTTTGTTCACGTGGAGTTCCATCTCGGACCGCTCGTCTCTGGACAGTGGGCCAGGTTTGAAGAGGATCGCATCTGGAATGGCGACTTTGCCGATGTCGTGCAGTGGCGCGTACCAAAACAAATGCTCTACGAATTCATCGGACAGCCTATGTTTGGGGGCGAGAGCGACGGCGGTAAGGCGCGCGTACCTTGCCATTCGCTCCAAATGAACGGCGGATTCATCGCTGCGGCTGCGGGACATCTCGATGGCCATGGTTGTAATGGCCCTGGCAAACCTGCCCGTCGCGATTTGGTTTACCAACAATAGAGAGATGAGTTGCGCGTATGGTCCCAACCGGTCAATTGTCTCGCGCCTAAAAAAACTTCGCTCCGTAGAATTGAAGAATATGAAGCCGCAAAGGCGATCGCGACACCGGACAGGAACCGTCATTGAACTCCGAATGCCCCGTGAGTAGAGCATGTTCAGGCGCGGCGATCCTCCCGCCGTCAATCGATTGATAAGATAATTTCGACCGGAGTTGTTGAGCTCTAAGAGCGTGGCAACATCTGCCAAATGGGCTTCATGGTGCCCCATGGACTCCGAACCCGAATGACTTTCCGAGAAGGTTTTCACAAGATCATTCCCGGGATCATAAATGGCGACGGAGATGTGACTGATCGATCCGCAGCCTCTTCGGGCACATATTTGGGCGTGAATCGGGCCGAGCTGCATGTTTGGCTCAGGGAGGGTCACGCCGTCGATCTCACCTTCACTTGTCTGGTCGAGCAAGAGATGATATTCCAGCATGCCAGACATATATTGTCTGTTGCCCTTGAATCACGTCCGTCATCGGTTTCGCGTCAGGATAAAGAACGACACGGGTTTAAGTCTCACGCGACAACGAAGTGTCTATGCAGAAACAGGGGGCGTGCCGGTCAGGAATTCCCTGTAGATCTTGGGAGGACGTTTTGGAGACAGTGCCTTCAAAACGTCCTCCCGAGTCCACGCGCGGCAGCAGACGTCGGACTACACCCCTATGCGGGCGTTTACAACTTGATCGACTTGATCGAGCCGTTCGTTTCCGCACGGCGCGTGTAGGCGAGGTTGACCGTCGCCAAGACCGCGCCGACGCCTTCCACTTCGATCGTGGGCGGAGAACTGTAGCCCGCCCCTGGATTGGTGATCGTGATTGCGGTAACCCGACCATTCTCTACGGTCGCATAGGCCGTAGCCGGAGTATTTCGCCAAAGTTCGCCGCGTTGAGGCTGGTAGCGGTAGTAGTCGGAGACAGAATCGAGCATGTCGTTCGTGATTCCGTACCGCCTCAACGCATCCAACAACGCGCGCTTATTCGCGTGGACCTGACCCGGTTCGGGCGCGCCGCCTCGGGCGGGATGAACGTGGGAGAATGCGTCGCGGAAGACCTGCGTGGGAACTCCCAAGGCAGAAGCGATCAAAACTACCGGTCGGCCGCCGTCGCGCCGGTCCGTTTCGTAACCGCCAACAAAGCGGACAGGTCGTCGATCTCCCTCGGGCGAATGGCTGGCCCTCGCTCCGGCAAGTGCCGCGACCAACATCACCGTCATAAAGCCGAGATAGGCGAGTCCTTTGTTCCTTTGCATGTTCTCCTCCGGGTGGTTACGGAGAGGAATTTACAGGAGAGTTATGAGGAATTCGTTTGAAAGCAAATCCCCGACAGAAACGGCCTAACCGGAAGGTTTCGGGGTGAAACTCGTACCGCAGCCGCAACTTCGAACGACGTTCGGATTGTCGAACTTGAAGCCGGTGCCGAGGAGATTGCCGGTGTAGTCGATCTGCGTGCCCTGGAGGAAGCGAGCCGACTTGGCGTCGCAAACAACCCGGACCCCGTCCATCTCCGAGACCATATCGATGGGCAGGGAAGTCACGTCGGTGCGGATCAGGTATTCGAAACCGCTGCAGCCGCCGCCCTTGACGCCGACCCGCAAGAATGCGCCCTCACGCCCGTCCTTTTTCAGCAGCCGCTTCGCATGGGCGATGGCGGCGGCGGTAACGGTGATGGGAAATTCGATGGCGGTTTCCATGGCTTTCCTAGTTCTACGTTAGTTTCCGGTGCCTGAGCCGGCTGTGGCCCGCCGCGGGGCGTCGAAAAACGTAACATTTGGCTGCGAGCCCACGGTAGAGGGGGCTCCGAGCAGATCCGCGATCGTGATCCGATCCACGACCTGATCGACCGCGTCCTGAATAATCTGCCAAAGCGAGCGGACCGAGCAGTCCACCGCGTGGGTGCAAATGTTGTTGTTGCCGGAGTGGCGATCGCAAAACTCCTCGTCGTACAACTTGCCGCCCAGAGCGGAAAGCACCGACCCGACCGGAATCAGATCCGCCGGTCTCGCGAGCGTATAACCGCCAAGTTGGCCGCGGGTGGCCCGCACGAAGCCTTCTTTGCGCAGGATCATGAGGAGCTTGGCGACGTGGGTCTGGCTGAGGCCCTCGGCTTCGCTGATCTGAGGAATGGTCATGCTGTCGCCGGGCGCGAGCCGGGCGATTTCCAATAGGCAGCGGAGGCCGTATTCCTCTTGCGCGGAGTACTTCATTTCAGTCCAAGCCAAGCATCAGTCGAATCTCTTCCGGAATCCGGTCGATCGTGAACGGCGGATCCCAAGTCAGTTCCAAACTCACACTTCCAATGCCCGGGGTTAACCGCGCGGCGTCCTCGACTTCACCCGGCAGAATTCCGGCGACCGGGCAAGCCGGCGAAGTCAGGGTCATCAGGATGTGAACGTTCTTCTGATCGTCGACCTGTATATCATAGATCAGGCCGAGATCATATACGTTAACCGGAATCTCCGGATCGTAAACGTTGCGAATATGTTCGGCGACTTCGTTGGCGAACAGCGCCCTTTGAATGGCATTCATGGGGCCGGGTTCTTCGACGACTTTCTCTACTTCTGCGCGTTCGGGCATGCTTATTCGGTTGAAACCTCGCCGCCGCCGGTGAGGGCCGCGTGCAACGTATGCCAAGGCAGGGTCGCGCACTTGATCCGGACGGGATACTCGCGTACGCCGGCCAAAACTTCAAGGTCGCCGAGATCCGGGTGCGGTTGCGCATCGCCGGTCTCCGTGACCATCGATTGGAATTCGCGGAAGATCTTCTCCGCCTCCGACAGGGTTTTGCCTTGGACGGCAAGGGTCATCATGGAGGCGCTGGCGGTCGAGATCGCGCACCCTTGGCCCTCGAATGCGACTTGGGTCACGCGGTCGTTTTCCGTCTGGATATAGACGGTGACGTTGTCGCCACAGAGCGGGTTATGTCCCTCGGCTTGACGATGGGAGCCGTCCAAGCGACCGCGATTACGCGGGTGACGGTTATGGTCCAGGATGATGTCCTGATAGAGTTCGCGTAGATCGGCGTTCATGAGAACAGTTCGGTCACTCTTTCTACGCCTTGAGCGAGGAAATCCACTTCCTCAAACGTGTTGTAAAAAGCAAAAGATGCCCGCGCGGTCGCGGAGACGCCCAATCGGCGCATCAGCGGCATACAGCAGTGGTGGCCGGCGCGAATCGCGATGCCGCTTTGATCGAGGATCGTGCCGATGTCGTGAGGATGCGCGCTGGCGAGGGTGAAGGAGACGATGCCGGCTTTTCCGGGAACGGTGCCCGTGATTCTTAGACCGGGAATCTCCAAGAGCCGGTCGGTAGCGGCGGCCATCAGAAGGTGTTCCCGCTCTCCGACGGCATCGAAAGCCCGCCCAAGGGCCTGGCGTCTTTCGGCGTCGGTGGACAGGGGCGAAGCTCCGCCAAGGGAGATCAGATAGTCGATCGCGGCGCCAAGTCCGATCATGCCGGCGATGTTCGGGGTTCCCGCCTCGTATTTGGCGGGCAGCGCCGCGTACGTCGTCTTCTCGAAGGAGACGGTATGGATCATGTCGCCGCCGCCGTGGTACGGGGGGAGCGCGTCGAGAAGGGACCGCTTCCCGTAGAGGATGCCGACGCCAGTCGGGGCGTAAATCTTGTGGCAGCTAAGGGTGTAGAAGTCGGCGTCGATGTCCTGCACGTCGATCAAACGATGCGGTCCCGCCTGCGCTCCGTCAATCAGCGTCAAAGCCCCGACCTCGTGCGCCAGTGCGACCATCTCTTTGATGGGGTTGACGGTTCCGAGCGAATTGCTGACGTGAACGATGCCGACCATCTTCACTCGGCCGCTTTTTAACATCGAGCGGTAAGCCTCGAGGTCGATTTCGCCTTCGTCGGTAATCGGGATGGGGCGGACCGTGGCTCCGACTCGTTGCGCGAGGATCTGCCAGGGCACGATGTTGGAGTGGTGCTCCATCGTCGAGAGGAGGATCTCATCGCCCTCTCCAATCTTCGGCGCTCCAGGATAAGCAGGGGATCCCGCCAGGCAACCTGCGACCAGGTTGATGCCTTCCGTGCAGCCCTTCGTGAGGATGACCTCACGGCTGGAAGAAGCATTCAGAAAGAGCCGGACCGTCTCGCGGGCGCGGTCAAAATCCCGAGTGGCCAGTTGGCTTAAGTAGTGAACGCCGCGATGGACGTTCGCGTTTTCCGTTTTCCAGAAGTGGTCAAGGACGTCTAGGACGGCTTGCGGCTTTTGAGAGGTCGCCGCGTTGTCGAGATAGACCAGGGGATGGCCGTTCGCCTCCGTCGCCAGGATGGGGAAATCCGCTCGTGCTCGCACGAGATCGACGGTGGCGGTTTGACTCATGTTAGCTGGCCCTGGCGTATGGCCCGTCTTACGGGACCGATGGCTTGGCTGACCGGCAAGGTGCCTTCGACGCGGATCCCACAACAGGGACGCTCGAAATCTTGGACGGCGCGCTCGAAGTCCTCGTTCGGACACAGGGGCGGAAGGCCCGCGGCGGTCGCGGTCGCACGGCGATTGCGGATCTCTTCGATCGGCGTATCGACGAACACAACGACAGGGTCGCCGCCCGCTTCGATGGCGGCCTCAAAGATTGGATCGCGGATCCAGGCCGCGTAGTTGGTGTCGTCCCAGACGACGGGCTTATCGTCGGCGAGGAGGGCTCGCATCCGAGAGTGCGCGATCTGGTGGGTTTCCAACCATTCGGAACCGGGGACCGGGGCGCCGTCGATGCCAAAGCCGCGCTCTTGGTTAATGGCGTCGAGGCTAATAACCTCGAAACCATCGGCCGCGAGGGCCTGCGCGAAGCTGCTTTTGCCAGAGTAAGGAAGACCGCAGAGAAGAATAACCGTCTGTTTCATGCTCACCGAAGAAGCTTTTGAGCGCAGTGCTCGAAGAGGGCCATCCACTCCTGTCGCTGCGCGTCGACAAGGTTGACCGGGTTCTCCGAGCTTTGGAGATGGGCGACCTCGTCGGTGAGGGCTATCGGGCTGAGATTGAGTCGAGAGGGAAGGGTGCCGGCGCGCCGGAACCAATACTTCGCGTTGGAAAAGTCGCCTTCGCGGCGATGGACGATGCCGTGCCAGTATGCGCCTTCCGGCGTTTCGTCGGCTTGCGCGGCCTCATGGGCCCGGGCAATGTCGTCCACATAAAGAAAAACGGCCGCTTGAAGCGAAGCGTCGCAAGTTGCGGCGATTTGCTCAGCGGCCTTGGTGACTTCTTTGGGGTGACTTATCGAGTCACGCAAGGCGGGCATTGCCTTACCAAAGGGGATGAGGTCCAAAAGCGGGGCCGCGATAGACAAAAATGTCTCTGAAAGGGATAGCTCGACCGCGGACGGGTTACTCGGCATGAGGCAGCTTTTCCGACGCTCCTAGCTTATCGTACAGCACTTTTTCCAGTGCCGTTCGCACAGACGGGATGGTAATTTTTTCGAGAACTTCCGCAGCGAACGCATAAACCAAGAGCGCCTGAGACTCCGCTTTCGGAATGCCCCGGGACTGAAGATAAAACATGGCATCTTCGCGAAGTTGGCCCACCGTGGCGCCGTGGGTGCACTTCACGTCGTCCGCGAAGATCTCAAGCTGCGGCTTCGTGTTGATCGTGGCGGTCGGAGAAAGTAGGATCGCCTGATTCGTCTGCTTCGCGTCCGTCTTCTGCGCATCCTCGTAAACGAAGATCTTGCCGTTGAAGACGCCGACCGCATGGTCGCCGAGAATCGCCTTATAGACCTGGAACGAATTGCAGTTCGGCTTGGCGTGGTCGAGCCGAGTGTGGTTGTCGACGACCTGATGGTCGAGACCGACGCTCGCGGCATTCAACCAGGTTTCCGTACGCTCGCCGTCCAGCCAAACGTTAAGATCGTTCCGCACGAGGTGGCCGCCGAAGTTCGCCACGTTCGAGGTGTAAGTGGAGCTATCGGACTGGTGGACCGAGAGGTTCGAGATGAAAACCGACTCTGCCGTCTCGTCCTGGTACTTCGTGTGTTCGAGGATCGCGTCCTCGCCGAGATAGACTTCAGTGACCGCATTGGTGAAGTAGACCCCCTGAAGCCCGAGGTAGCTCTCGATGACCTTAGCGTCCGAGTGGTCGTCGAGCACGATGAGGGTTCGCGGATGGCTGACCAACGGTCCGTGGTCGGCTTTGGTCAGGTACTGGACGTGGATCGGGACCTCGACGCTCACGCCTTTGGGGACGTAGATGAACGCGCCCTCGCCCAGGTAAGCGGTGTTCAGGTGCACGAATCGCTCATCGTTGGTCGAGCCGAGCCGGCCCTTCAACGTCGCGATGTTCCCGAGGTGCTGGGTCAGGATGTCCGGAAAGTTGGCGTACGCGTCCTGAATCGAGCCCACGAAGACGCCCTTCGGCAACTTGTGCTGGGTGACGAGTTCGGGCGCATGTTGGCCGTTTACGAAAGTTACGGTCGCGGCTTCGATCAGGCCAAGGGTGGTCTTTTCGACGTCGAGTCGGTCGACCGTGGCCCCGTAAGCCGGCTGAAAACCGCCGTCTTCGAGGGCGCGAAGGGAGAGGTATTTGAACTCCTCATCCTTCTGGGTCGGAACGCCGAACTTCTGGAATTCCCCGAACGACCGATCCCGCATTGCCGCGAGATGGTCGGGGCCGTAGGTGGATAGGAGCCCCTTTACAAGTTCGTAGTGATCGAGGAGTGAGGTCGGCATTAGGTGGGAAATCAAAAAATAGTGTGCGGCTTCGTTGCCCAGGTAGTTAAGCGGAAGCTCCGGCCGGCGTTCCTTCGAGGAAACCGTAGCCTTGCTCTTCCAGGGTGAGGGCGAGTTCGCGTCCACCCGACTTGACGATGCGGCCATTCATGAGCACGTGCACGAAGTCGGGCACGATGTAGTTCAGCAGGCGCTGGTAGTGGGTGACTACGATGACCGCTCGCTCAGGGCTTCGCATGCGGTTTACGCCTTCGGAGACGATCTTCAGGGCGTCGATGTCGAGACCGGAGTCGGTCTCGTCAAGCACGCAAAGCTTGGGTTCGAGGACGGCCATCTGGAAAATCTCGTTGCGCTTCTTTTCGCCGCCGGAGAACCCTTCGTTAACGGCGCGGGAGAGCATCGCGGAGTCGAGCTCCATCATCTCGGCCTTGGCGAGCATGTGCTTCCGGAACTCGCTCATCGAAAGCTCCGGCTGGCCACGGTACTTGCGGATGGCATTCAAGGCGGCGCGCAGGAAGTAGGTGTTGTTGACGCCGGGAATCTCGACCGGATACTGGAAGGCGAGGAAAATGCCTTCACCGGCGCGCTCGTCGGGCTCCAACTCCAGGAGGTCCTTGCCGTCGAGTTCGATGGAACCTTCGGTGACTTCATAGTCCTTCTTGCCGGCGAGGACGCTCGCGAGCGTGCTCTTGCCGGACCCGTTGGGACCCATGATCGCGTGGATTTCGCCCGCATTGACGGTTAGGTCGATGCCGCGAAGGATCTGTTTGTCCTCGATTCGGGCGTGAAGGTTCTTAATTTCTAGCATGGTAAAAGGCGGTGACCAGACGGACATTGCGGAGCGGACGAAGACGTCGACGTCTGTATCTACGATCTATTTTGGCCGGAAAGTAGACCTTTAAGTCAAGAATGGACAACTTCACCGCAAGGAGGAGCGGTAGACAAATGAGAACGAATCCGCCGGTGAGGCCAAACCGCGCACAGGGCGGCCTCAAGGATGTCTCGATCGACGCGGCAATATTGACGCTGGCCCCTTCGCTCGCGTACGGCTAGTCCGGCTTCGCTCAGGACACGCCAGTGGTGGCTGAGCAGCGCCATGCTGATGCCGGCGCGTTGCGCGATCTGCGTTCCGCAAAGCTCTTCCTCTTGCGCGAGCAGTTCGACGAGCTTCAGGCGCGTCGGATCGGATAGGGCAGCGAATACGCGGGCGCGATCCTCTAAGGAGAGTTCGACCATGTCGTTCATTCTACCTTGAATCAAATAGTTAAATGACTACTTGACAATCGAACGTTGTCTAGGGGACAATATGGTTCGGAGATAAAGATATGAGCGCAGTTTTAGAAGTCACCACCGCACAGTTTCAGTCGAAGGCCGTCGAGGCCGAAGGTTTGGTTCTCGTCGATTTCTCGGCACCCTGGTGTGGTCCTTGCCGCCGCATGGAGCCGGAGCTTGAGGCGGTCGCGACCGAGCTGGCCGGAAAAGTAACGGTTCTGAAGGTAAATGTGGATGAATCGCCGGAGATCGCGACTCACTACGGGGTTCAGGGAATTCCGAACTTGACGTTTTTGAAGGGCGGCCAGGTCGTGGATGTCGCGGTCGGTGCGATGCCTCGGGCGAGCATTCTGGCTCGAGTGAACAAGCACCTGTAAGGCGTCAGTCGCCCTCCGAGGTTTTCCTCGGAGGGCGTTGTCGTTTATGAGATGTTCGCTCGTAGAATGTGTTTATGGATGTCGCAGGTGTAGCCACCAGTGCAGAGCGGCCATTTCGATGGTCTAACGAGCGCTATTTGGCGCTCGTCGAGTCCGGGATTATTCCGGAAGGCCGGGGCATCGAGCTTATCGATGGCCAGATGATTGAAGCAATGCCACAGGGAAAGGTGCACCGGTTCATTTTCAGAGCCTTGCAGAGGGCCTTCGGTTCGACGGGTGGTTGAGCAAGGGATGGAATTCAATTCGACGATCGTTCTCCCGGAGGGAAATGTCTTCGACCCGGAGATTATTTTCGTCAGCCCAGATGCGATGGACAGTGAGGATCTAGCCACGGGGCGACAGGTCCGATTCGTGGTCGAAGTCTCCGTTAGCTCACGAGCGACGGACCCTGGGAGCAAGAAGGAGGCTTACGCTAAGTCTGGAATTGCAACCTACTGGGTAGTCGATGGCGTGAGGCGAGGCATTTGGGAATTTTCCGAGCCAGTTGGGAGCAGGTATCAGTCGGAACGTTTCGTTCCCTTGTCCGAATCTATTCACGTTCCTTTACTTGGTGGCTCAATCGATGTGAGTCAGCTTTTTCCTGCCGGATAAAGAACTAGTCCACAACCTCTTCCCCGTGCCCGGCGTTAGGAAGAGCAGGATGTCAAGAATCATTGCAAATCGAGCCGGCAGAGCGGTGGCCGCGCATGCCCAACGCCAAGGTTGGTTGGATTACCGGCTCGGGCTGTCGCTCTTCCGGGATCGTCGCGTTTCAAGCGGGGCGAAGTTCGTGGCTGGTCTGCTCGGAGTCGGGGTTGTTGCGGCATTGGCGGCGCTTGAGTTCCCTCTAGAGGCGGTTTTAGCGTTTCTTCCTTTCGGAATTGGTCTGGACCTTCTGGTCGATGGCCTTGAGGTGTTTATCCTACCGTTCGTATTCGCGGGAATTCTTTTGACGCATTTTGCGCCGAGAAACTTGGTTGATTCCGTCCGATCCGGCTACTGAGCGCGTTATCGCTTGGGCGGCTTACCGGTTACGGGCAGAGGTTCTGGATTAGCGGGGCCGATCGGTTATTGATGATGTCTGTGCCGTCCCTTTTCGCTTGAACCTGTGCCGCGAAAATCACGCCGGTAACCGACAGACCAGATGTAGCCAGGACCCTGATGTTTGTGCAGGGTCCTGAGCGCGGTAGCGCGGAGAGGGCTAGTGGCTCTTCTTCTTGAGGTGATGCTTCATCGCCATGCCCGCGGCGATGCCGGTGAGGACTGGGTGGCGCTGGGCGATGTTCTTGTGGCCGGGGCGACCCGTGTGCTTGGCTACTTCGTAGGCGGCGATGCCGGCGGCGATCGACTTGGCCTTGATGTGCTTGACCTTGTGGGTCTGGGCATTGGCCGCGGCGGGCAGGACGAGCGACGAGCTGAGAACAAGGCCGGCGACGAGAGTCTGTTTGTTAATCATGGTTAGGTTTTCCGTAAGGCAAAAGGCTGGATTGCAGTCATGTGACCGATATGCCTCCCTACACGTTCCCGATCTCGCGGGTTGCAATCGCTAATCCGTTGGACCTCTAAGGAGGCGAACCTTACACAATAGAGAGACCGAAGCCCATGACCGAACTCCCCCGCCTTTCCATCGCCGAACCCGTCAGCGAGCTTCGCAAAATCCGGATCCGCGACAACGGCGAACCGCTCGTCGACTTCCTCAAACTTTGCCCCGACCTTCAGATGGACCGTCCGCGGTTCACGTATCGGCGAGAGACGGTGCTCAGAAAGACGGTGGCGGAGAAACTTTGCGCGGCGAACGCGGACCTCATGAGCAAGGGATTCCGTATCCTCGTGGTCGAGGGTTGGCGCGCGCCGCACATCCAGCGGCGAATGTACGCAGCGGTCTGGAAGCAATTCGCAACTCGCTACCCGGAAAAGTCGCATGCCGCGCTCACCCGCCTCGTCAACCAATTCACCGCGCCTATGAACCTGCGTGTGCCTCCACCCCACTCGACGGGGGCCGCGATAGACGTGACTTTGACGGACTTGGAAGGCAATCCTCTGGACGTTAGGTCCCCGTACGTTGAGTACGACCCCGCCGGCTTCGTCTTCGCCGCTCCAAATCTAACGCCGGAGGCTCGAAAGAACCGGGACACCCTCGCCCAGGCGATGGTAGGAGCCGGCATCACCAACTACCCCAGCGAATACTGGCACTGGAGTTACGGCGACCAAGGCTGGGCGTATCGCGGCCGGCACGAGCATGCGATTTATAAGGCGATCGAGCCTGCCGATTGGCGCGCCCATCCGGACGACTTGGGCGAGCATCCTTTGGAGTTCATCGAGCGAAAGACGGAAGAGTAGGCCACGAAATTCCACGGTTTTGGGGAATCGACCCAATGCACGCAAACCAACCCCGAAGGGTGTAGACGGGACAGGAGCGTCGACGCGATGGTGCCGGGGATGCCGCGAAAACCCCGCCAACAACCGAGACGCCATTGTAGGCGGAGGTCGCCCTGGGCGCCCTCCGCGACGGCGTACGGCCGACCGCAAACGTAAAGCCCCTGCGGCGAGCGGCACAAGCATCCGATCACCGCCTACAAGGGATTTGACGTTTACGCCAAGAATGTACGACCCCTCTCCTGACAAACCCAAAAACAAAAAAGCCCGAGGTCCAACCAGGGACCTCGGGCTCTCAACGAAGAGAATCCTACTCTTCGTCGTCTTCGGGCTCAGGCGTCGCAACCGGAACCGGGGCCGTCGGGTCGAACACGTCGACGGTGATCTTGGCGTCGACGTCGCGGTGCAGATCGATTTCGACGGTGTGCAGACCGAGCTTCTTGATCGGCTCGACGAGCGCGATCTTGCGGCGGTCGACTTCGACGCCGAGCTGCTTCTTGACTGCGTCGGCGACGTCCTGCGAGGTGATGGCGCCGAACAGCTTGCCCTGTCCCTTACCGACCTGACCCGGAATTCGGACGGTCTTGCCGTCGATCGAATCGCGGAGGCCTTCGGCGGCGGTCTTCTCGCCGGCGGTCTTCACCGCGACGCGAGCGTTTCGCTTATCGAGAGCTTCAAGCTGCTTCTTGTCGGCCACGATGGCGAAGCCGCGGGGGAAGAGGTAATTGCGGGCGAATCCGTCGGCGACGTTCGCGACCGTGCCTTGCTTGCCAACCTTAGGCACAGTTTGGGTGAGAATAACTTTCATGAGTGCTCCTTGTATCGTCAGGGCACGACAAGGCATGCCTTGTCACGCTTTTAACGGATGAGGCCAAACCCGATGGTCGGAGTGTTGTTGTGGAACACGCTATCCACTCCCAGCCAACCGGCGAAGCCTCCGCCAAAGTCGTATCGCGCTCGAACCGCCAGCTGAGGATTGTTGATATCCCACGCGTCGGCTCGCAACGATATTCGTTTAGCGAGGGAATAGTCTACCCCGAAGCCTGGCTTGCTGGCGTAGATGCCATAGCGGAACATGGCGCTGAGGCCGACCGGCTTGCCGACCTGGATGGTCAGCTTGTTGGTTTCGAAGGCGTCATAGATGCCCGCGTACAGCACGCCATCGGGCAAGGGCGTGTTGAACGTGATGTCCGTGCGCCAGTGGCCGGGGTCGTTCTGCCGCATCAGGTCGATCTCGCTGCCGAGCTTGAAGTTAGGCGCGCTCGGCGCGTGGCCGAAGAAGCCGCCCACCTTATCCAGCACACCTTTAAGTTGGTGCTCGATGTCGACCGCGTTCGAGGCGATCTCGTTAGCTTTGTCCGTCAAACCTATCGCTTTCTGACTGATGACCGCGACGTTCTTGCTGATCTCGATTCCGTTCTTACTGATCTCCGCGCCGTTCTTCGTCATTTCGTCGGCGTTGGCGGCGATCTTCTTTCCGGTATTGGTGATGTCGGCCACGTTCTGGGCGATCTTGCCCGCCGGCTCGCGGAGTTTCGGATCGTTGACGAGCTTCGACAGATTCAAAACAAGGTCGTCGGTGTGCTTCTCGATCGTCTGCATCCGGGTCAGGATCGTCTCCGCGTTTTTCTGAAGCTTGCCTTCGGCCAAATACTTCGAGAACGTGCTCGTCATCTGTTGCACATTCACGACCGCCTTAGTCGCGGCCGAAATCGCCTCGTTGATATGAGCTTGGTTGGCTGCCAACGTAGAATCGAAGGTCCCCGCCAGCTTGCCGAACTTGTCGATGGTGACGTTCGTGCTCGCCATCAGGCTGTCGATCCGGCCCCTCAGTTTCTGATCTTCGAGCAGTTTTCGAACCGCGGTGATCGTCCTCGTGAGTTCGCCAACCGTCTCTTTGCTGTTCGGCAGGAAGCTATCGAGCGGGTTCGCCTTGTGACCCTTCAGCGGAACGGCGGTAGACGCCAGAGCCCCGGTCGGAATTTCCGGCGGCACGAGATTTACGGGTGATTGCCCCAAGCCGGTCAGCGAAGGCGAAATAACGACCTCGGTCCCCGCCGGCACTTTCGTGTCGTGCTTCAACTCCAGGGTCATGCGAGCTACTTTCGGACCAAGCAGCGCGACTTTGCTGACCGTACCGACGGTAACGCCGGCCATCAAAACCGGAGTTCCTTCGGTAGTGCCGGCCGCATCTTCCATATCGGCAAGATATTGGAGTTTGGGCTGGGCGAAGACGCTGTGGCCAAGAACGGCATAGCCGCCGAAGAGGAGAACCACAAAGACGACCAGCAGGAATCCGACCTTGGCCGCGCTCTGCATGGCGTGTAGTTTATCGCGTCTAAGGTTTATTCAGTCCTTTCGGCGCACGAATCGTCGCAACTGCGATCATATCGCAGCCAAACGCGTCTATGAAGTGTGATCCGGGCTATAACAGGCATGCCGGAAGGTACGTAGAACAATATATCGGGAGCCCTCGCGGGCACGGCGCCAACGGGTGATCGTACAATGCAAGGCAACCGATACGCATAGGTGAGTAAAAGACAATGTGGCAACGCTTTACAGAACGCGCTCGGAAGGTCGTCTTCTATGCGCAGGAAGAGGCCCAAAAGTTTGGTGAGGGTTACGTCTCGACCGAACACCTCCTGCTCGGACTCGTTCGTGAGTCGGACAGCGTAGCCGCACGCGTGCTTGAGAAGCTCGGCGTAAGCCTGAATCGAATTCGGGCCGAAGTCGAGAAGCAGCTCCCCCGCGGAGATGCGCGCCCTAGTCAGGATATGACCCTGACTCCCCGCGCCAAGCGCGTGATCGACCTCGCATACGACGAAGCACGCAACCTAAACAACAACTACATCGGGACGGAGCACCTCCTGCTCGGCCTTATTCGCGAAGGCGATGGGCTGGCGGGTCGCGTTTTAGCGAAGCTGGGCGTAGAGCTCGAGCGCGCTCGACGCGAGGTGATGTCCCTTCAGGACAACGAAACCCAGACGAAGGCGGGTGGTCGTTCCACAAGCCCGGCGAACGCGCCGGGGGCGAAGACCCAGACCCTCGACGAATTTGGTCGCGACCTCACGGAACTTGCGCGCGAAGGGCGCCTCGATCCGGTCGTAGGTCGTCAGAACGAAATTGAGCGCGTGATGCAGATCCTCTGCCGGCGCACGAAGAACAATCCGTGTCTGATCGGTGAGCCCGGCGTTGGTAAGACCGCAATCGCCGAGGGCCTCGCCCTCCGCATCGTCAGCGGTGACATCCCGGATCTTCTTCGCAACAAGCGAATCGTGGCTCTCGACCTCGCGGGTCTCGTTGCCGGTACCAAGTATCGGGGCGAATTCGAAGAGCGCATGAAGAAGGTGATGGAGGAAGTCCGCAAGTCCGAGGGACAAGTGGTGCTCTTCATCGACGAGCTTCATACGCTCGTGGGCGCCGGCGCGGCCGAGGGAGCGATCGACGCTTCCAACATCATGAAGCCGGCCCTCGCCCGAGGCGAGCTGCAGTGCATCGGCGCGACTACGCAAGACGAGTTCCGCAAGTACATCGAGCGAGACGCCGCCCTTGAGCGACGCTTCCAAGCCGTTAAGGTGAAGGAGCCGAGTGAAGAGGAGGCGATTGAGATCATGAAGGGTCTGCGTGAGCGATACGAAGCGCACCATCAGGTCGAGATCACGGACGACGCAATCTTGGCTGCCGTCACGCTCAGTCAGCGCTATATCTCTGACCGAAGTCTGCCGGACAAGGCGATCGACCTTATCGATGAAGCCGCGTCCCGCGTTCGGTTGCAGCAGAGCCTGCCGCCTGCAGATGTTCGATTGGACCGCACGAAGCTGAATAAGCTATCGGTCGAGCTCGAGCACCTTAAGAAGCGCGATCACGACGAGGCCCAGGTGGCTCGCCTGCAAGAGCAGCGCGAGGAACTGGAAGCCAGCGTTCGCGACCGAGAAGAACAGTGGCAGAACACGCCTAAGCCCGAGCCGGTGGTCGGCGAGGGTGAAATCGCCTCCATCGTCCAGAGCTGGACCGGTATTCCGGTCACGAAGCTGGTCGAGGCGGAGAGCCAGAAGCTCCTGCGAATGGAGTCCGATCTGCACCAGCGCATCATCGGTCAGCACGACGCCGTCGTTTCGGTGTCGCGAGCAATCCGGCGCGCACGTTCCGGTCTAAAGGATCCGAAGCGGCCGATGGGCAGCTTCATCTTCCTCGGCCCGACAGGTGTCGGAAAGACGGAATTGGCCAAGGCTCTGGCGGCATACCTGTACGAAAAGGAATCGAACATTGTTCGAATCGACATGTCCGAGTACATGGAGCGGTTCGCGGTGTCCCGACTGGTCGGCGCCCCTCCGGGATACGTCGGTTACGATGAGGGTGGACAGTTGACTGAGCAGGTGCGGCGAAACCCGTACTGTGTCGTTCTCCTCGATGAGATCGAGAAGGCGCACCCCGAAGTGTTCAACATCCTCCTGCAGGTCATGGAAGACGGACATTTGACGGATAGCCAAGGGCGAACCGTCGACTTCCGAAACACGCTCATCATCATGACTTCGAACGTGGGCGTCCGCCCGGTTGAGATCGACAAGCCTCTGGGCTTCCGCGATATCCGCCAGGACATCAACGATCCGAAGGTCTACGAGGGAATGAAGAACAAGATGCTGGAAGAGATGAAGAAGCTCTTCCGCCCTGAGTTCCTCAACCGCGTCGACGAGGTCATCGTGTTCCAGCACCTGCGAAGGGAAGAGATCCTGCAAATCGCGGACCTCTACCTGAAGCGAGTCAACCAGCAAGCGGCTTCGATGGGAGTGGTCATCACCCTCAGCGACGCGGTCAAGAACCTACTCGTGGATCGAGGATACGACGCCAACCTTGGCGCCCGACCTCTGCGAAGGGCCGTCCAACGGTTCATCGAAGATCCTCTGAGCGAGGAAATGCTGCTCGGCCGCTTCCAGTCGGGGGACAACATCCTGGCCGACACCGAGGACGGAGAGACCGTGTTCTTCAAACGCGTCGATCCGGAGTCGGGCGAAGCGAAAGAGAAAGAGCTCGTTTCGAACCCATAGTTCGGAATCTGGTTTGTGGGAAAAGGGCCGGCCATTTTGGCCGGCCCTTTTTGTGTTTACGTTCAGCAGATCGTGTCGCCCCACGTCCTGGAGAAGGACGCCCGAATGGGCGGTAGCCGAGACCGGAGCGAATCTGCGATAGTGTCGCGCGCGAAGCGCTAGGACGGTTTGTCGCTTCTCGACCAGAATTTGGCGGCATGCGCGACACCATCGCCGGGCTCCGGTCTCGGAAACACGTCGCGGGGCGACGTACCCGGTCCAACCATTTTGCGTTTTAACGCGGCGTCGCGCATTTTGAACCTAAAGTTGGGATTGGCGTGTTAACCCAGATTAAATAGTCGTTAAGACCTATCGTTCTTAACAATTGGAAAACAGAGATCAGCCACATTCTTTCCGAGCGCGCCCCACAAGGGTGCCTGGACTAATATGAATCGGAAAGCCTTTACCCTTATCGAACTCTTGGTTGTAATTGCAATTATTGCAATTTTGGCCGCCATCCTTTTCCCGGTTTTCGCTCAGGCGAAGGCCGCCGCTAAGAAGACTGCTGACCTCAGCAACCTGAAGCAGCTCGGCACCGCCACTAAGATTTATCTTAGCGACTACGACGATACTCTGTACGCCCACCGATTTAACTGCGGCGCGGATGCCAACGGCAACCCGACCCAGGTTTGTGCGGACTACGTCACGAACGGCGTTCTCAATCCTACGGCGCCTGACCAGAGCAACTTGAACAGCCCGGTCAACATGCGCGAGTACTGGTGCTACGTTCTTTACCCGTACACCAAGAACTACAACCTGTATGTCAATCCTGGCGCTACCGGTTCGCAGTTCTACCCGGGCGGAAAGGTTCAGGTCGCTACGGTTTCCGGTAACGGCGCTCAGCCTGGCTTCAACTACGGCGGCGAGAACAGCTACGCTCACAACGACGTCTACCTCGCGCTCTCGAACGGCACGGACGGCGCCAGCGTCGTTCCGACCCCTCCGAGCGAGACTTCGATCCCCCGCATCGCCAGCACCATCGAGATCATCGACGGCGGCTACTATGGCGGCGCCTTTGACGTCTTGAACGAGTCCGGCATCACCGACTTGTCCAAGCTCAACGGCAACGAGATCAGCAACGCGGTTTGGACCGTTAACAAGGGCTTCTACCAGCACTACTGGCAGAACCTCGGTGGCAGCGGCGCTTCGCTCACCGGCGCGTTCAACGCTGCTAACGCGTTCACCAACGTTCCTAAGGTCCACGGCGGCAAGCTTAACGCTCAGTTCGCTGACGGCCACGCGAAGTCGATCGACTGGCATGTGGCCGTCGGTAACATCTGTTACTGGACGACCGACGTCGATGGCGCTCACCCGAACTGCGGCGGCTAGTCCGTAACCTTACGAGGTAGTTCAATTAAATAAATAAATAGGGTCCGCCGAATATTTCGGCGGACCCTATTTATTTATACGACACCGTAAACCGACCCGAAGGTGTAGCCGGGGCCAGAGCGCAAGCGAAGGTGCCGGTAGAGCGAAGCGTTAAACGCAAACCGCCCAACCATTGTAGGCGGAGGTCGCCCCGGGCGCCCTCGGCGACGGCGTAAGGCCGACCGCCAACGTTACGCCACCGCAGGGAGCGGCACAAACATCCGATCCCTGCCTACACGGGTTTGGTCCGCAGACAAACTTATCTCGCGTTCGGACCGAAATTCGCCGTGTAGTAGTTCACGTGATGGGAACCCGGCTCGAAGATTTCGTCGATCTTTTTGAGCAACTCCGCATCCAGCTTAATCTCGCAAGCATCCGCCGATTCTTTCAGTTGAGCTTCCGACCGCGCACCGATGATCGGACTCGTGATTCCGGGCTGGGAAGCCACCCAAGCCAGACTCATCACCGCCAACGTCATCCCATTCGCCTCCGCTAAAGCCTTCAAAGCCGTGAGCTTATCCACCGGAACCTGGGTTAACCGGCCACCCGGATCGCTGGCAGAATAGCGTGCCCCCTTCGTCTCGGGGTCGAGATATTTGCCGCTCAGCATTCCTCCCGCCAAGGGCGACCAAGGAATCACCCCGTAGTTATAGGTTTGGCAGAAGGGAAGAAGCTCCCGCTCCACGCGACGATCTAATAGGTTATATGGAGGCTGCTCGGTCACAAAGCCGGCCGAACCTAACTCTTTCGCCACATAGTGGGCTTCGCAAACCTGCCATGCCGCAAAGGTGGAGCATCCGGCGTAGCGAATCTTCCCGGCGCGCCTTAAATCATCAAGCGCCCGAAGGGTCTCGTCGATCGGTACCGAAGGCTGCGGCCGGTGAATTTGATACAAGTCGATCCAGTCGGTACCGAGCCGCGTCAAGGAAGCTTCGCAAGCTTCCACCACGTGCTTGTATGTGTTGCCCCAGGCGTTGGGATCGTCGTCGTCCATCTTTCCGTGGCACTTGGTGGCGAGCACGATCTTGTTTCGTTTGCCCTGCATCGCCTCGCCGAGAATCGTTTCGCTTGTGCCGCGGGCGTACACGTCAGCGGTGTCGAAGAAGTTGATCCCGTGGTCGAAGGCGGCGTTAAAAAGCTGAATGGAATCGTCCTTGTGCGAGCCCCAATCTTCGGGCGCCCAACCGAAAGTCATCGTTCCGAAGCAGGCCACGGAAACTTGAATTCCGGTTCGGCCGAGTGCGCGATATTGCATGGATCAAGGTTTACCTGGCGGTTTCCCGCAAAACATTGGATTGCCGAAAACCGGTGCTTCGGGATAACTTGAGTGCATGAATCGAGTGCTTTTTGCCTATTTGCTTATCCCGGCAGCGACCGTTGCGGCAGGCCAAGCTCCAACCCGCGCGGAAGTGGACGCTTACGGAAAGGGCTTCGACGCCGCCCTCATGCATAAGGACATGGCCTGGCTGGAGAAGACCACTGGGAAGAACTACTACGAGATCTCCACATCGGGAGCAAAGACGACGCGCTTTCAATCTCTGAATGACTCGAAGCGCACCTGGACGTCGATTCGGCTAATCGGGATGAAAACCTACGTGACGAGCTTTAAGACAAAGGGAAACCAGGCAATCGCGGGGATGCGGATGGAACTGACCGGCTACATGATGGGCTCTGTGCGGCGGAGAAACGTCCTCCGCGTAATCGACGACTACGATGCCGCATATACCAAAGAGAAGGGTCAGATCCAGATTCTCTGGCAAAAGGAAACCAACCGAAAAACTTTGATCGACGGAGAAGAGGTGAAGCGACGCCGGAAGTGAACAGCCTGTATGAGATGCTTTAGGGTGCCTCCACATGCCATACTCAACTGAAAAGCCAAGGAGCCTCAATGCCCGCTTTTCGCGAAGGACTCAGCTTCGACGACATTCTTCTTCTCCCCAAAGAAACCAAAGTCTTACCAAGTGAGGTCGATCTATCGACCGCGTTTCTCCCTGGCATCACCTTAAAGGTGCCCATCGTGTCCGCTCCCATGGACACCGTTACGGATGCTCGACTCGCAATTGCGATCGCCCGCGAAGGCGGGGTTGGCGTTCTTCACCGTAACATGACGATCGAGTTGCAGGCGACGGAAGTCGACCGCGTGAAACGTTCGGAAAGCGGCGTTATCACCAAGCCCTTCAAACTCGAAGCCGACAAAACGATTCAGGACGCGCTCAACTTGATGGAGCGTTTCCACATCTCCGGCGTCCCCATCGTGGCCGTCGACGGCCTATTGGTCGGCATCCTTACCAACCGGGACATCCGGTTCGAAACCGACTTCACCAAGCCGATCTCCGATCGGATGACGACCAAGGGATTGATCACCGCACCCGTCGGCACGACCCTGGAGCAGGCACAGGAAATCCTCGCTGAGCACCGAATCGAGAAGCTCCCCCTGGTTGACCGCGAGGGCATTCTGAAGGGGCTCATCACGATCAAGGACATCCAAAAGGTCCAGCGTCACCCGAATGCGACGAAAGACGCGAAGGGCCGCTTGATCGTCGGAGCGGCCATCGGAGCCCTCCGTCAGTCTTACGAGCGGGCGAAAGCCCTGCACGACGCCGGCGCCGACTTCATCGTAATCGACGCTGCGCACGGCCATTCCGCCGGCGTGATGACGTGTTTGAAGATGCTGAAGGAGCGTCTTCCGGACCTCAAAGTCGTCGCCGGTAACGTCGCCACGAAGGAAGGCGTCCGGGCTCTGGCCGAGCTTGGTGCGGATGCGATCCGAATCGGAATCGGCGCGGGCTCGATCTGTACCACGCGTATCGTCGCCGGCGTCGGCGTTCCGCAGTTCACCGCCGTCATGGATTGTGCCGAAGAGGCCAACCGATTAGGCGTACCGACGATCGCGGACGGTGGCGTGCGTTCCTCGGGCGACGTGGTCAAGTGTCTTGCCGCGGGCGCTTGCTCGGTAATGATGGGCAACATGTTCGCGGGCTGCGAAGAGAGCCCCGGCGAAGTTGAAATCTTCCGAAACCGCGCTTACAAGGTGTATCGAGGCATGGGCTCGGTCGGCGCGATGCGGCAAGGGTCTTCCGACCGGTACATGCAGGTCAAGGAAGCCGGCGGCGTCATCGTCCCCGAGGGTGTCGAAGGTCGCGTGCCGTTCAAGGGCGCGTTGAGCGACACCATGAGCCAGCTTGTGGGCGGCATCCGCTCTGGCATGGGTTACGTGGGCGCGGAGAGTCTCGTCGACCTGCGCGACAAGGCGGAGTTCTTGAAGATCACGAACGCCGCGTTGCGCGAGAGCCATCCGCACGACGTGCAGATCACGAAGGAACCGCCAAATTATTCGTCGCCTTACGGGTCGTCGGATTCGGAGTAGGAGTCAAGCGCCGTCGGTCGATCATGAATCGGCCGGCGGCATTTTTATAAATATGGCAACGCCAACTTGACGATGCGACGTTGCGGACTCGGCATCGGCAATGCCTCCAATTGAAGCGGCGACAACCACCGGAGCCCTTCTATCTCCGACCCCAAGCGCACCAACGAGACGTCCAAGCGGATGCGATGGTGGGTCACGGAGTGCCGTATGTGACCCAAAGACTGGGTCCAACCCTCGCCGAGGAGGGCGGACAGCGAATCTTCCGAATCTTCACGGGGGAACTCCCACATTTCCTCCCACCACTGACCGGCCGGGATTTGACGCACTCCTAGGCGCCCGGAGAAAATGGGAACCCAGACGGCCTGCAGAAGTTGGACGGTCTCTTTCGCGGCGACCCGAGTCGGCAATTCGTTAACCCGCCACGTCTGCCGAGCCACGCAGCGATTCGACAACGGGCATAAAGAACACAGAGGGTCGACCGGCTTACAGACAGTCGCTCCCAGTTCCATAAGCGCCTGATTCCAATCTCCGGGCCGCGCGCGAAACAATTCGCGCTCCGCCCACTTCCAAGCCGCTTTATTGAGTGCCGGTCCAGCGGACGCATCCCCAGTCAGTCGGGCATAAACTCGCTCGACGTTCCCGTCCACCAAGGCCGCCGGCAAACCCTGCGAGATCGAGGCAATCGCTCCTGCCGTGTAGGGACCAATTCCCGGTACCTCTCGCCACCCGACAGCAGAAGTCGGAAGACCATGTACCACAACCCAGCGCGCTCCCTCCTGCAATAAACGGCAACGCCGGTAATAGCCAAGCCCCTGCCAAACGGAGAGCACATCCTGCTCATCCGCCGAAGCCAAAACAGAAGGAGTAGGGAAGCGGGCCATCCAGCGCTCCCAATAGGGAATGACCGTCGCAACCTGGGTCTGCTGGAGCATGATCTCGCTCACCCAGACGGCATACGGATCCGAGGTGCGACGCCAAGGGAGGTCGCGCCGATGAGCGTCGTACCAAGCGAGAAGGGGCCCTCCATTCAAGTCATGGAGGGGATCGTCGGCCCGCATACTGCTCAAGTTCGGCGGACCAGGTTTGCGGGGCACGGCATCTATGCTACGGCAAGTTCAAGCTGCCCGAGCGTCTTTTCGACGTCGAGGCTGCTGGTGAGGGCGCGGCCGATGACCAGGTAGTCGGCGCCGTCGGCGATCGCCTGCGGGGCGCTTCCGACTCGTTTTTGATCGTGCGTGTCGCCACTGCTAGGGCGAATCCCCGGCGTCACGATGATGCCTCTACTCCCCATGGCCTCTCGGAGTGCTTTGACCTCGTGGGCAGAGCAGACGACGCCATCCATCTCACATTGCATGGCCAGCATGGAAAGGCGGACCATGTGGTCCTCGATTTCGCGGTCAACGCCGAGGTCACGGTTCAAAGTGGTTTGGTCGAGCGAGGTAAGCACCGAGACGCCCACTAGTAGCGGCCGATTCTGCTCGCTGAAGGAGCGTGTCTCCTCGACGGCGGCGGTGAGCATCGCCGGTCCGCCGGTGATGTGGAGGGTCATCATCCAAACCGCCCGACGGGCGGCTTCCCGGACCGCGATTGCGACCGAGTTGGGGATGTCGTGGAACTTGAGATCGAGGAAGATACGCTCGGCGCCGGCGTCTTGGAGCCGGTCGATCACGCTGAGGCCTTCCGCGAGAGTCAGGGCATGGCCGATCTTGAACGCGCCTACATGGTCGCGTAGCCGCTTAACCGTAGCAAGGGCTTCGTTCAGATCGGAAGTGTCGAGCGCACAGATAACTTTGCGATTCATCGTTCAAGCCCTCCAGGATTTGCATCTTCATTGTGATCTCTGGAGGGCTCGATGCGCTTGGAACGCAGAAACAAGCCGCAAATGTTAAGCGGCCGGTAGGATCGTATCGATTTCGGCCAGCTCTTCGGGAGTCAATTTCCAATCCGCCGCCGCCGCATTCGCGCGAACCTGCTCGACCTTCGTCGCGCCGGAGATGACGGACGAAACTGCGGGTTGCATCGCGAGCCAAGACGTCGCGAGCTCAAGCATTGTATGCCCTCGCGCTTCTGCAAACGCGACCAGCTTCTCCACGATCGCCAAGTTGGCTTCAGTCAGCCAACTGGAGCCTTCCTGGATGCGCGTACCGGACGGAATCGGAGTGCCCGCGCGATATTTGCCGCTTAGCAGGCCGCTGGCCAATGGGAAGTAGGGAAGGAAGCCGACGCCATGACGCACGCACTCCGCGAGCACGCCCTTCTCCGGCTCCCGCTTCAGCATGCTGTACTCGTTCTGGACGCTCATAAACTTCGCCGCGCCCGGCTTGACCGCGGCCTCGGCTTCCTGAAGCTGTGCGACGTCGAAGTTGGAACAGCCGAACTCGCGAATCTTGCCGGCGACACGAAGTTCTTCCAGCGCGCCCAAGGTGTCGGCGATGGGAACCTCCGGGTCGGCTCGGTGAAGCTGATAGAGGTCGATGCGATCCGTCTTCAACCGTCGAAGGCTGTCCTCGACCGCTTGTTTGATATAGGTAGGGTGCGCGCCCTTCTTCTCCGGGCTTACCTCCATTCCGAATTTTGTGGCAAGAACGACCTCGTCCCACCTACCGGACATGGCCTGTCCCATATACTCCTCGCTGAGAGTCTTTCCGTAAATGTCGGCGGTATCGAAGAAGCTAATGCCCGCATCAATGGCGGCGTTCAATACTTGGGCGGTGGCGGCGGCGTCCAAGCGGCCCCCGAAGTTGTTGCAACCCAATCCCACCAACGACACGTCCAGCGATCCTATTTTTCTCGTTTCCATATTTCCCTTGACCTTGCGCATATCACCTTACGAAGGCAGTCGACCGCAAATCGGCACGTGGGGAAAGATGGTCAGATGTCGGGCGAGAATCGGTCGACGAACGCTTTGGATGTCAGCGTAAACGGTTCTGAGAAACATGACCGAACTTGCCAACAATGTAAGAAAGTTCATGTTCTCGCGCTCTCTTCTGGCGGTTTCCTTCGCGGTGGTTTTGAGTGGCTCGGCGGCCGCTCAAGTCTCCGGCACCCTGGAGACGTACTACCAATCGACGTCGCGAACCCGGGGACTCCAAAACTATTTATCCTGGCTGGAAGTCAACGCCAACCTGGCCTCGAATCTGCGCACCACGGTTTCGTACATTACGTCGTCGTTTGGCAATGCCTACGACGAGGCCTTCGTTGCTTACGACCAGGGGCCGAACTCGGTGCAAGTGGGCCGGTTTCGAACCGCGTTTGGGTTCGGAGATTGGTCGGACGCCTTCTACAACGGCTTCAACCACCTGCCGCTGATGCGAACAAATCCGCTTGCGAACAGACTCGCCCTAGAGCGGGACGACACCGGAGCCGAAATAACGATTGGGAGCGACAAATGGCAGGTTCAGGCGGCGGCGGTCGACACCCGTCCCGGTACCGATCAGTTCGCGCCCACCAAGGTTCGAGCGTCCACGCTGCGGATCCAGCACCCGGAAGGGAATTTCATCTTGGGTTTCGATTACCTGCAGGGAGTGTCCGATCACGAGGGAGTGGCGGGCGTCGATCTTCGATGGTCCGCGCCGCACTTGCTCGTGCGCGGGGAAGCGATGCGGGGCTTCACAGGGGGAAAGCTCGGAACCGGCTTTTACGGGGATGTGACGTATAGGCTCCCCGGTTACGAACGAACGCAGCTGGTGGGCCGGGTCGAGAACTATTCGAACGACCGCCAAGGCGAGTTTTGGGTTGAGACGGTCGGACTAAGGCAGGTTCTCCTTGCCAACTTAACCGTTAACTTAAACTACGGAACGGCGACTTCTAGCGGGCAGAAGACGCCTTACGGTTCCTTTCTCCCCATCTACCAATCCGGCGTAGAGGGCTGGTCTCTTCGCGCAATGCTCCAGATCCACTTTTAGCCATGTTTGCTCTCACCGTACTCTCCATCTTTGCCGGAAAAGTTCTAGCCGGCAAGGGCGCCGACCTCACGGGTGAGGTGCGCCTGAGTTCGGGCCGGATCGCGAAGAATGCGGTGGTCTACTTCGAGGGGTCGGAGAAGGCGAAGCCGATGAAGGACGCGATGGTCGACCAACGGGATCGAACCTTCATTCCTCATGTTTCCGTGGTTACGGTAGGCACGAAGGTTCGTTTTCCGAACAACGACGTCGTCTTCCACAACGTGTTTACCGAGTATCACAGCGAGCGATTTGATCTTGGGATGTATCCGAAAGGGACGACCAAGATCCAGACGTTCGACCGTCCGGGGTTAGCCATTTTGCTGTGTAATATTCATCCCTACATGAGCGCCTTCGTCATGTGCGTCGATACGCCTTACTACGCAGTTGCGGACAAGAACGGGCAATTTCATATCGCAAACGTCGCTTCCGGCGAATACAATGTGCATGTCTGGCAAGAGAGTGGCGAAACCTTTACGGGCCGTGTAACCGTAAACGCGAACAAGAGTTTTCAGTTTAAGACGCAGAGATAATCGATGAAAGCGTCCCTCGCCACCCGCATCCGACTTCTGGTGGCCGCGATATGCCTTGGTTTTGGGCTCGCGGTGTTGGTCGCGTTCAATTTTCTCGCCGGCCGGCACCTACAGAGCCGGGCGAAAGAAGATGTCAGCACGGTAACCAGTAGCATCAGCCACTCGATCGGAGAGCAGGAAACATCGCTGCGGACTCTGGTCCACTTTGTTTCCAATAGTCCGCGGATCTTTAATCTGGCTTTGACCGACGCCCAGACGGTGGCGGATGCCGCGCCCCAGCTCAGGAAGGACCTCGGCTACGACTTCATCCTGACGCGGCGCGACGGTTCCTTACTCGGCGCGACCGGCTACAAGCCGTCCGACAACCTAGACCCTAAGCTGACTCCTCCAGTTTCGCGAGCCTTGTCCGGTCAAGAGTGGTCGGGAGTCTTCGAGCAGAACGGCGATCTGATCCTGGCCGTATCGGAACCTTTGATTCAGGGCCGTGGCGCCGAGCAAGCCGAAGTGGGAACCTTTACCGCTTACGAGCGGCTGGGACGAGGTTTCGCGGCCCGGATCCGTGGCGGCGCTCCTATCGATATCGCTTTCGTTCACCGGGGCGTGGTCACTTCTGGAACGGTGGAGGCGGCGGGGCTGAAGGTTCAGGACCTCAAGAGTCCGTGGTCCGTCAGCCTTGGGTCGACGGAATATGTCGCAAGCTACGCGGCGCTGCCGCTTACCGCCGAAGTCGAAGGGCTCGGGTTCATCATTTTGAGGCCCAAATCCGACGTTTTCGAGGCTTACCGGCAGTTTTCGTTCGCATTTCTGTACGCGCTGCTCACCGTTTCGGCGATCGCCCTTATCGGCGGCACGATCTTTAGTTCCGGAATCGCCCGCTCGCTTGACCAAGTCGTGCAGGCCGCAAAGCTTGTGCGGGCCGGCGAATGGCCGGAGCGGATCGAAATCACGCGTACGGATGAGATCGGAATTCTGGAGTCGGCGTTTAACGACATGGCGGATTCGATCCGTCAGTCCCAAGAGCGGCTCCTGTCGATGATCGACGTCGACCCGCTAACGGAGTTGGACAATCACCGCCGGTTCAAGGAGCGCTTGAACGAAGAGGCGGCGCGAACCGCCGAGCAGAAACAGCCGCTTTCCCTGCTCCTCCTGGACGTGGACGACTTCGGTGAATTCAACGAGAACTTCGGCCACACCGCCGGCGATTTGAAGCTAAAGGCTATCGCCGCCGCGATTCGATTTAACAAGCCAGAATTCGGAACCGCCGCCCGTTACGAGGGAGAGAAGTTCGCGATTCTTATGCCGAACGCCACGGTCAAAGACGCGAAGGCTCTGTACGAGAAGATCCGCAAAGGTGTGCGCGCGGTGACCTTGAGCGGCGGCTGTGCCGACCTCGCCTGCGCGAAGGGCAACGCTGACGGCATGATCGTGGCTTGCGAATTGGCGCTGACGCGGGCTAAGCAACTCGGTAAAAATCGAGTGGCGGACTTTGGCTCGGTGCCCGGCTCCGAGGAAGCAGAGCCCCTTCACCTGTACGCCAACCTCAAGGAAGGCACGTACGCCACGGTCAAGGCATTGGCGGCCGCAGTCGATGCGAAGGATCCGTACACGCATGGCCACTCGGATCGTGTCGCGAAGTTTGCTTCGGAGCTGGCCTCATATGTCGGCGCCAGCGCAACGGAAATCGACCTCATTCACCGGTGCGGCACGCTTCACGACGTTGGCAAGATCGGCGTTCCGGATGCGATTCTCTCCAAGCCGGGCCGTCTCGAACCCGAGGAGTTTCGGAGCATGCAAACTCACCCGGTCCTGGGTGAGTTCATCGTGAGCAAGGTGCCTCAACTCCGAGAGCTCCTCCCGGGCGTCCGCCATCACCACGAGCGGTACGACGGTAAAGGGTATCCGGACGGGCTTTCCGGGCAGAACATCCCCCTTATCGCCCGCTTCTTGGCCATCGCAGACACGTACGATGCCATGACCAGCGACCGGCCTTATCGAGCGGGGCTGGACCAAGAGGTCGCCTTGTGCGAAATCGAAAAAGGAGCGGGAACGCAATTCGATCCCGAACTCGCGCCCGCTTTCGCGGCGATGATGCGCGAGCTTCACGCAGTGGGCCGACCAAGGCGAAGAAGCGATCTTTCCGCAAGTTCCTCTTGATTAACGAATATATCTAAGGGGATTTTGTCCCCTGCCTTGACGCCACGTCCCTAAATTGTCTAGTGTCACTCGTGGATCGTGGAGCCTTCTTTATTCCGGCCCTTGTCGCCGTCAGCTTGGCGGCCGTTGGAGCCAGTGAATACCTGACCAAACCGGCTCCCCCTGACGGCAAAGTCCACGTCGTTTACTGGGAAAAATGGACCGACTTCGAGTTCACCGCGATGAAAGACGTGGTGGACTCCTTCAACAAGTCGCAGGACAAGATTCAGGTTGACATCCTGTCCATCTCCGGCATTGACGACAAGACCCTGATGGCCGTCTCGGGCAAGATGCCCCCGGACGTCGCCGGCCTCTATGGCGCGAACGTCACCCAATACGCGGACGATAAGGCCGTGATCCCCTTGGACGACCTGTGCAAGGAAGCAGGGATCAAGGAAGACCAGTACGTTCCCGCGTTCTGGGACATCTGCAATACGCGCGGGCACCTATATGCGCTCCCGAGCTGCCCCGCTTCCGTCGCCATCCACTGGAACACGGAGATGTTCAAACAGGCCGGGCTTGACCCGAAGAAACCGCCCAAGACCTGGGGCGAGGTGTTCGAGATGGCCAAAAAGATCACCAAGAAGGACGCCAACGGGCACATGACGGTCTCCGGATTTCTTCCGGCGGAGCCGGGCTGGTGGAGTTGGATGTGGGGTCCCCTTTTCGGCGGCAAGCTTTGGGACGGCAAGGATAAGATCACTTGCAACGACGAGGGCCACCTTCACGCCTACGATTGGATCCAGTCGTTCTCGAAGGAGTTCGGCGGGGCAAACCTCGCATCCACCAAGAGCGGCTTCGGCACCTTCAGTTCGCCCCAGAACGGCTTTCTTGCCGGCAAACTCGCGATGGAACCGCAGGGCGTCTGGATGTATAACTTCATCAGCAAGTTTGCTCCCGATTTGAAGTGGGCGGCTGCGCCGCTGCCCGCTCCGGACGACCGGCCCGACTTAGGCGACGCCACGATCGTCGATTTGGACGTGCTCTGCATTCCGACTGGAGCCAAGCATCCAAAGGAAGGCTTCGAGTTCATCAAGTACGTGGAGTCCCAGAAGGGAATGGAGATGTTGTGCCTCGGTCAGCGCAAGGCATCGCCCTTGAGAGCCGTCTCCGACGATTTTTATAAGAAGCATCCGAATCCCTTCATAAAACTGTTCGCCGACATGGCTTACAGCAAGAATGCGGTCGCCGTGCCCAAGCTTGGCATTTGGCCCGAATATCAAGCGGAGATCAATTCGATGTATGACGAGGTCGCGCTCATGCAAAAGACGCCAAAAGAGGCACTCGACGACCTTCAAAAGCGAATGCAACCCAAACTCGATCAGTATCTGCGCCGACTCAAAGAGCGAGGCGAAAATTGACCGGGACATTGGCCAAAAAACAGGCGTGGGCAGGCCTTATTTTCGCGTCTCCCTGGTTTATCGGGTTCAGCGCCTTCATCGCGTATCCAGTTTTGGCGTCGGTCTATTTCAGCTTCTGTGACTACAGCGTGCTGAAGCCCCCCGTCTATGTCGGCGCTGAGAACTACACGGATCTCATTCACGACGAGCTTTTTTGGACGACGGTCAGGAATACGCTGGTCTACGCGTCCATGACACTCCCGGCGTCGATGCTGACGGCTTTGATTTTGGCGATGCTCTTGAACGCCAAGGTCAAAGGGATGGCGGTCTACCGCACGATGTTCTTCATTCCGGCGCTCGTGCCCCAAGTTTCCCTGGCAATTCTTTGGAGTTGGATTCTCAACGGTGACCATGGCGTCCTGAATGCCTTCATCGGCCCGATCTACCATCTCTTCCATAAATCTCCACCAAACTGGATGGGTACGCCGGAATGGTCCAAGCCCGCGATGGTGCTGATGAGCGTCTGGAGCGTCGGCAATGCGGTCCTGATTTATCTCGCGAGCCTTCAAGATGTGCCCACCTCGCTCATCGAAGCCGCTGAATTGGACGGAGCGAACGGCTGGAAGAAGACGCTCAACGTGACGCTGCCGATGATCTCGCCGGTGATCCTCTTCAACGGAATCATGGGGATCATCGGGACGCTTCAGGTCTTCACCGGCCCGTACATCATGTTCCCGAACGGCCAGCCTGCCCATTCGACGTACTTCTACACGGAATACCTGTACGACAACGCGTTCAAGTACCACAAGATGGGCTACGCGAGCGCGATGGGTTGGATCCTTTTCGTAATGATTTTGATTTTGACCTTCGTCTCGATTCGACTGAGTGAAAAGCACGTTCACTACCAGGGGAGCTAAGATGGCGTCGCAGAAGCAGCTCAGCAAAACCAACCGCTTTTTCGTTCAGTTCGCGCTGATCGCCTTGACGCTCGCGTTTGCGTTCCCCTTCGTTTGGATGCTTTCCACGGCGGTTAAGCCGATCGAGGAGACGATGAAGGATCCCCCGGTTTGGATTCCTTCCCACTTCCAGTTCAATAACTTTTGGGATGCCATTAAGTACGGCCAGGAGACGCTGGGTTACATCCCGTTCCTGGTGTACGCCCGGAACACAATCGTCCTTGCGGCTCTGGTTGTGATCGGGTCCGTAGTGTCGAACTCGCTGGTCGCGTATTCCTTTTCTCGTTTGAAGTGGCCCGGCCGAGACGTCGCCTTCGCGATTACGATCGCGACGATGATGGTGCCGTTCCCGGTCTTGATGGTGCCCTCGTTCGGACTGTTTCGTGCCTTGGATTGGATCGGCACATATCGGCCCCTCTGGGTGCCGGCCTGGTTCGGCAGCGCCTTCAGCATCTTCTTGCTCCGCCAGTTTTTCCGTACGATCCCGTTTGAGTTGAGCGAAGCCGCGAAAATCGACGGCGCCAGCGAGTGGGGAATCTTCCGCAACATCGTCCTGCCCCTAAGTAAGCCGGCGCTGGCCGTCGTCGCCCTGTTCTCGTTCATGGGCGTCTGGAACGACTTCCTCGGCCCCTTGATTTATCTCTTGGACCAGAAGACGTTTACGTTGTCGCTTGGCCTGCAGTTCTATCAGAGCCAAGCCGGCGGTACAGCGTGGAACCTGCTGATGGCGGCCTCTACGATTGTCATCCTGCCCCTGATCATCCTGTTCTTCTTCACCCAACGCCTGTTCATCCAAGGCATCGCGGTCACAGGTCTGAAGTAGCCAGAGTCTGGGCGCCGACCCCGGTGCCCAGATTCCGGCCGGAAGAGTGAAGCGAATAGATTAACGTGGTTTCTTCGCTTTCGCCGCCCACTCGGTCACATCCAGGCGTGCCCTTCGTGGATCGGGACCGGCCACGGCTGAGCCATCGGTCCGAATCTCCATGACCGAATCGTTCTTAAGGCTGTGTCGCGTCCAATTCGGAAGGCCCGGCCCGTTCGGGTCTCCCGTCTTGGCGAAGTTGGACCAGTACGTGTTTAGCATTCGCGCCACCACTTGATCCTGAGCCGTCGGCGGAGGGCCCCAAGTTCCCAGCGTGTCAAATGCGTAAGGGATCTCGCCTCCATGCGGTACTCCGTTCGGCATCCGCTCACGTATCGCTGCCGGTAAGTATGAGAACCGATAAATGTAGGCGGGCGCACCCTTTTTCGTAAAGGCGTCTGCGGCGAAGCGAGCTGGCTCGGCTTGCACCCGGTCGGTGCCGGCCATGGTGAGGAGAGTCCTAAGATTGGCCGTTCCATCTGGGGCATAGGCCGCTTTTGCCTCAGCAGCGCGTTCCCCGAATTGGGCGAACAAGCCTTCTTTCGTTTCTGCACTGATGAAGCCCACGAAGTCGGCGCTGTTGGAGCCGATGATCAGGGGGACCTTCGCCTGACGCCCCGCTTCGTAAGCGCTTTGAGACGTTTCGACCACCACGCGGCCGTCGAGAATCGGACCCGAGTAGATCGCGGGTCCACCCGGACCCGAGCTCTCCTGACCGCTATCCACGATTTCGGCGACACTCAAAGCACGCAGCTTGGCAAGCGCGGCCGCATCGGTCCCATCAATGCCGTGTTTGCTGGCAAAGTTCACGCCGATGGTCTCCGCTGACGGTTCGCCAGGTCGATCTTCGCGCATCGAGCGCCCGGTAAGAACACCGTCCCGCCCTCCGCCAGATTCAACGATCGCCTTTTGGAACAGGCCCCGGGACATTGGCGAGGTCAGGTGTACGTGCACGGAAACACCACCGGCGGATTCGCCGAAAATGGTGACATTCTTCGGGTCGCCGCCAAATGCCGCGATATTCCTCTGCACCCACCTAAGGGCGGCGATTTGGTCCATGTAGGCGTAACTGCCCTTGAGTTCCTTCGGATTCTCCCGGCTCAGCGCCGGGAAGGCGAAGAAACCGAGACGTCCCAGCCGGTAGTTGATCGTAACCAGGATCACACCTTGTTTGGCGAATTGATTTCCAGACGTAACCGGCCCGGAACCGCTTCCTGCGACGAATCCGCCACCGTGGATCCAAACCATCACTGGTAACTTCGCCCCCGCCCCCGCCGAGGCGGGCCGCCACACATTAAGGAACAAGCAGTCCTCCGAGGAGTTCGGTGAGATCGCGGCGGCCCCGCGCGAGAAGCCCGCCTGCGCACAGTCTGAGCCGAACTTGCTTGCGTCCCGGACGCCCGACCATGCGCTCACCGGTTGCGGCGGACGCCAACGCAATGCGCCGACGGGCGGAGCCGCATACGGAATCCCCTTGAAGCTGGAAATGTTGCCTTCCGTAACGCCGCGCACGGTTCCAGATGTCGTCCTAACGGTCGGTGCGCTAACGTCCTGAGTGGCTGACGATCTGGCGGCAAAAGCGAAGGCGATTCCGATGACAGCGAGAGTGAGATTGTTTTTCGTCATGACTGCGACTTCGTTTTTGGCGGCGCCTCGACCCCCGAGAACGCCAGCACTCCATCGGGAAGCCGCTGCCCCTTGACTTGAATCGACGCGACGGAGGCGTTCAGATCGCTCAGCTCGGAGGCAGTGAAACGCACCAGGGCCGCGCCACGATTTTCGAGCATGTGCTCCAACTGCGTCGTTCCCGGGATGGGCACGATCCATTGTTTCTGCGCCATCAGCCATGCCAGCGCGATTTGTCCCGGCGTCGCCTCCTTCCGCTTCGCCCAACTCGTGACGAGCGCAACCAGCGCCAAGTTGTGCGCAAGATTCTCGCCGGAGAACCGGGTTTCGCCACCCCGAATGTCGCCCGGGGCAAAGCGGGTGCTACCGTCGATCGCGCCGGTAAGAAAGCCGACGCCCAACGGACTCCAAGGAACGAAACCGATCCCGAGTTGCTCGCAGAGCGGGATGACTTCTGCCTCCGGCCCCCGCCACAACATCGAGTATTCGTTCTCAACCGCGGTTACCGGCAGCTCGGCATGAGCCCGCCGCAAGGTACCGAGGCCCATCTCACAAAGGCCCCAGTGCAGGACCTTGCCTTGAGCCTTCAGATCCTTGATCGCCCCCGCAACGTCCTCGATTGGCACTTGCGGGTCGACCCGGTGCTGGTAGAGCAGGTCGATGCGGTCGGTGCGGAGCCGCTTCAGCATCGCTTCGACCGCTACCTTGATGTGGTCGGGACGGCTATTGAGTCCCGGTAGCCGCTGGCCAGTGTTCGGGTCGATGTTCCAGCCGAATTTTGTGGCGATTTGAACCTTGTCTCGAAAGGAAACCACGCCTTCGCCGAGGATTCGTTCCACTTCGAGCGGGCCGTAGGCCTCCGCAGCATCATAGAAAGTGACGCCTTGGTCAAACGCCTTCCGAATGACGTTAAGCATCTCCGGCCGGTTCGGCACCGTCGTCTGATAGGTGCGGCTCATGTTCTGCACGCCGATCCCGACGCTGGAGACTTCCAGTTGGCCCAATTTTCGGCGGCCGATAGACTCCGGCACCGGCGTCGCCCGCCCAAATGCCGGAGCAACCGCTAGCCCCAACCCCATTCCGAAGAGGCTGCGCCGGTCGATGGAGCCGCTGTTGCTTGATGATTCGTTCATTGCTCCCCCTTAGTGCGTGAACTTGCGCTCACTCAAAAACTTGACCATGGCCGGGTCGCGGTGATCGAAGAAGAGACTCTGCTCGGTGTCGAGCGCTTGAATCGCGTCCATCTCTTCGGCCTTGAGATCGAAGTTGAAGACGTCGAAATTCTCCGCCATTCGCTCTTTGCGCACCGATTTGGGAATTGCCACGACGCCGCGCTGGGTCAGCCAGCGGAGAATCACCTGGGCGACGGTCCGGCCGTGCGCTGCGGCGATCCCGCTCAAAACTTCGTTGTGGAAGATGCCGTTCTTACCCTCGGCAAACGGTCCCCAAGCCTCGATCTGGACGCCGTTCTCCACCAGAAACTTTTGCGTCTCAACCTGCTGGTGGAACGGGTGTGTCTCGACCTGGTTAACCGCCGGGACCACCTCGTGCTGCACGATCAGGTCCATCAGCCGGTCCGGTTGGAAGTTGCTCACGCCGATTGCGCGAATCTGCCCATCTCGGTACAGCTCTTCCATGGCGCGCCAGGCTCCGTGCACGTCGTTGTACGGCTGATGGATCAGAAACAGGTCGAGGTAGTCGAGCTGAAGCAATTCGAGCGAACGCGCGAATCCCTTCTTCGCTCCTTCGTAGTTGGCATCTGGTATCCAGAGTTTGGTCGTGATAAACAGCTCTTCGCGGGGCACGCCGCTGCGCTTGAGCGCACGGCCCACCGCGGCTTCGTTACCGTAGGAAGCAGCGGTGTCGATCAGCCGGTAGCCGGTTTCGATGGCGTCTACGACGCCGCGTTCGCATTCGGCTTGGTCGTTGATCTGGAAGACGCCAAACCCGAGGATCGGCATCGTGACTCCGTTATTCAAAGTGACATGGTTCATATTAACTAAACTCGAGAGAGTTGCTTGGTTGGTACGGAACTCCAAGATGGGGAAACCGATTGCGGTCTCCTTTCTGTCGGTATGGAGTTAGTCTGGTCCGAGACCGGTCAAGATACTTAGGACAAACCTCCAGGTTGTTTGGACGTTTCTGTAAAGATGTGAGCGAGGCGACGTAGAACAAGAGGGCAAGGGACACCATGGGTTTCATGAACGCATTCGAGGAGCAGATTGACCGCGCGCTGAAGGAGGAGCTTGTCCACCGGATCAGAAAGGCGGCACCCGAAGATGGCGTTCGCCAACCTCTCCCGGGCCTCGATGTTTACTGCTTCTCCCGGCCTACGGAGCGGATCCACGGAGTATCGAAGCTTTCACTTTGCATCATCGCTCAAGGCGCGAAAGAGGTTTGCCTGGGTGAGAAGAGTTACGCATACGACGCGGACCGTTACCTGCTCGCGACGGCGGAACTGCCGGTAACGGGCCAGGTCGTCGAAGCGACGCCCGAGAGGCCTTACCTCGCCTTCCGACTCGAACTCGACCCGGCCCTCGTCGGCTCGGTGATGGTCGAGGCAAGCCTTCCCGCTCCCCGCGGTCATGAGGATGCCAAGGCGCTCGTCGTCAGCCCGCTCGATCCGGGACTGCGAGACGCCACCGTGCGCCTGTTGCGATTGCTCGATTCTCCTGGCGACGCACGCGTTCTGCTCCCATTGGTGAAGCGGGAGATCGTCTTTCGTCTCTTGACTGGGGAACAAGGCAACCGCCTCCGCCACGTCCCTGCGCATGGAGAAAACTCTCACCGCATCGCGAAAGCCATCCAAAGACTACGCTCTGAGCTCGACCGCCCCTTAAGCGTCGAGGGCCTCGCCAAAGAGCTCGGCATGAGCCCCTCCGGCTTCCATCACCACTTCAAGGCGGTCACCGACATGAGTCCGCTTCAATTTCAGAAGCAGATGAGGCTCCAGGAGGCACGGCGGCTAATGTTGAGCGAGAGCCTGGACGCCGGCAGCGCAGGATTCCGGGTGGGTTACGACGACGCCTCATACTTCAGCCGCGACTACAAAAAGCATTTCGGCCAGGCGCCCATCCGTGACATTGAGCGATCCCGCTCCACCCAAAGGACCGTCGGCTGACCAATCCGCGCTTACCATTGGACGTCAAACCCACCCAGGGTCTATCATGGAAACACCATGGTCACCGATGCTCAGTGGAGACAATTCGAACAAGACGGCTTTCTGAACCTCGGCAAGGTTCTCTCGGATGAGGACCTCGCGGGGCTCCAACGGCGGATCGACGAGATCATGCTTGGGGAAGCCGACGTCGATTACGACCGGCTGCTGATGCAACTCGACAGCAAGACTGGCGAGTACGCCGACGCCCCGGAGCAGAGCAACGGCTTTAAAGGGCCGACGCTCGCATACCGCAAGATCCAGAACTTGGAGCATGACAAGCAGTTCGGGGACTACCTGTCCCGCGGTGTGTTCCAGGAAATTTGCGCTCGGGCCTATGGCGACGGAGTGCCGGTCGCTTGCTTCCGTGCGATGTTTATGAATAAGCCTTCTCACCAAGGAACGAAGCTTCCTTGGCATCAGGATGCGTGGACCGATCTGGATCGCCAACCGCTCATCACGGTTTGGACCGCCCTCGATCCCGCCACGAAAGCGAACGGCTGCGTCGAAGCCATCCCGGGTAGCCACCGCCAGGGCCTGGTCAACCCCGACCACCCCTCAGGATTCCTCAGCGAAGAGCAGGCGCGCGAGCAATGCCCGCCGGAGAAGGTCGCGTATCTGGAACTCGAGCCCGGCGAAGTAGTTCTCCTGCACAACTGGTTGCTCCACAGCTCGGACGTGAACCGAACGGAGACCTCAAGAAGGGGCTTCAGCGTTTGTTACATGGACGCGCGCACCGTCGCGAAGTCCGGCGCGGTCTTCACCCCGATCTTCGATTCCGTGGCCGTCTAAATGATCCTCCACGCATTGCTGGCGATCGTCAACCAAGGCGTCACAACGGTGACCATCGACACGGCGAAGTCGACGCCGATTTCGCCCTATATCTATGGTGTGAACTCGCCCGAGTACGCGAAGCTCGGATTCTCCGTGCCGCTCGCCCGGCTCGGCGGAAACCGCATGACGGCGTACAACTGGGAGACGAACGCGAGCAACGCGGGAAATGACTACCGCTACCAAAACGACAACTATATGGGCTCGAAGGACCCCGCCAAGGCGAACGAGCCCGGCTGGACAGAGCGGACATTCATGGAGGCCGCCCAGAGCCATGGCGCAGCCGCCTTGCTCACCGTACCGGCGGCGGGCTACGTTTCGGCGGATAAAAACGAAGACGGCGACGTCCGCAAAACGCCCGACCACCTCGCCAAAAGATTCGTAAAATCGTTGCCGCGGAAGCCGGGGCCGTTTCAATATCCGCCGGATCTGAAGGATCAGTTGGTGTACCAGGACGAGTTTGTGGCGTGGATCGAGCACAAGAAGTCCCGCCGGACGCCGATCTGGTACATGCTCGACAACGAGCCCGACCTCTGGGGATCGACGCACAACGAGATCTGGGAGAAGAATCCGACCTACGCGCAGATCATCTCGAACAATATCGAGTATGCGTCGGCGATCAAGCGCGTGGCTCCCCATGCACTGGTCTTCGGTCCCGCGAATTATGGTTGGAACGGGTTCCGAACGTTCCAAAACGCCCCGGACGGACATGGCCGCGATTTCCTCGACGTCTATCTCGCCAGTCTGGCTAAAGCTGGCAGGGAGAGACGCCTGCTAGACGTCCTGGATGTCCACTGGTACCCCGAAGCTCAGGGCGGGGGAAAGAGAATCACCGAGAATGGCAACGCCGAGACCGCCGCCGCTCGCATCCAGGCGCCGCGCTCCCTGTGGGATCCCACGTACGTCGAGGATAGTTGGATTTCAAATTCCATCGGAAAGAAGCCCATCCAACTACTCCCGGGGCTGTTCAAGCAGATCGCGGACAAGTATCCCGGCACCAAACTCAGTCTCTCTGAATACAACTTCGGCGGGAACAACGACATCTCGGGCGCCATCGCCCAGGCGGATGTCCTCGGGATCTTCGGGCGCTACGGCTTGTTCGCCGCCTGCAACTGGGGGATAAGTCCGAAGGACAAAGCGCAGGTCGCCGGCTTCAAAGCGTTTCGCAACTACGATCTTAAAGGGGCCACATTCAACGATCAATCGTTACCCGTGGCGGGAGTTCCGGCGGATCGGGCATCGGTTTACGCCTCGCTTGGTGACCCGATGTGGCCCGAAGTGACGGTCGTAGCGATCAACAAAACCGACCATCCGATGCCGATGAAGTTTGCCCTGGGACAATTCGTGCCGAGCGAGGCGACCGCCTACACGTACACGAAGGAAAATATCACTACCAATGCCTGGGTCCATTTAGCGAAAAGAACGGAGCACGCAGTCGAAATTGACTTGCCAGGAATGAGTGTGACCACGCTTTCGATTCGGACCCACGCTCGCTACCACCATCGGATGGCCAAGTAAGGGCGAAGCGCTAACGGGGAGATCGATCCGCGAAATCGGGATCGGTGTGCCAGGGGCTTGTGGCGTCGTTCTGGAAATCTCGTCCCGCCCACTTCGGATAGCGGCGCATGAACTCACGGCGTTTGTTGGCCAAGCCTAGAGCGTCTTCGGGGTTCGTTCTCTTGCCGGCGCCTCGGGACGAACCGGCGTCCGCCCGGGTATTTACCAATGCAATTAATGCGATGGCCCCCACCCCGGTGACGACCAACGCCAGAAGAATCACGATCAGCAATCCCTGCGTCATCTACCAACAATATACGTCTTTCGAAACCGCTTTTGATCTCGGCGTTCAATTCTTTCGCAAAAACAAATCTGATTCCTGCAAAATGGGGCGGAGCTTAACGGATCGTGAAGGTGCGGTCTAGTTTTGACGTGTAAACTAGCCGATAACTAGCCCTAGAAGTAGCGTGTATGAGTTACACGGTTTTAGGACTGGTACGGCGTAGTCTGATCATGTCAGAGTGTGAACGGAAAACCTGAAGCCACAACTGAGGTTTTCGGGCGTTACTTAGAGGTATTCGCGTTTGAACAATCCCTATCTTTACGGTGTAATCGGCCTGGTAATCGGCGCAGTGGTGATGCTTATCCTCTCCATGGCGGCCGGGAAGCGAAATGCTCCCGAGGACACGTCGTTGCTAGAAGCCGAGCGGCGGGCTCTTGAAGAGAGATATTCCGATCAGCTTCGAGAGCGAGACGAGGTCATTGCCCACGCGAAAGCGGAAGCAAACCAACTCGCAAGCGAGTTGAGCGCGGCACGGCAAGAAGCCGAAACGCGCCTCGCGGCCCTCAACGACGATCTTCTCATCGCGATCGAGCAGCGTTCTAAAGGCGTTGTCGGCGGAGCGGACCCCGCCCGAATTACGGAACTGGAGAATTCACTCCATCAGAAGGATGTTCAGCTTGCGCGGCTTGGTAACGAGCTAAGCGAAGCGAAGGCGATGTCGGGAGGCGGAAGCGCCGCTCGCGTTTCCGAACTGGAAATCCTTGTCCACCAGAAGGACGTCGCGATCTCGCGAATGACTTCGGACCTTTCGGAAGCCAAGATCGCCCTCGCTGCTGCGAACCAGACTCATCAAGTCGAGCTGGCCGCCAAGCAGTCGGAATTCGAGCGACTGCTCAAAGAGAAGGACGACTCGGTCGGCCGAGAGCGAACTCTCCTCACCTCTCACGTCGAGACGCAGATGGAAGAGCAGCGACGCATGTTCGCGCAGACCGAGCAGGCTCTGCTCGAGAAGCTCGCTGCCGCTTCGGACCAGTCTCTTCGATCCGCCACCGAGCAGTTCCTGGCCGTTGCCAACGAAACCTTCGCCAAGGCCGTCGAGCCATCCGCGCCGGTGGTTGTCGAAGCTCCGACCCGCTCTCGAGAGTCGGTCGACGAGCTCCTCCTCCCGGTCCGCGAAGCGCTGGATCGATTGGAGCGACAGAACCAGCTTATGGACCGCCGACGCGACAGCGCGTTCGAAGCGATCGAGAAGGGCATCAAGCAGCTTTCCTCCGAAGCCACCCAGCTCGCCAACGCGCTCCGCAAGCCGGCAACGCAAGGCGCATGGGGCGAGACTGCCATCATCACCATCCTGGAGAACGCCGGCCTCATCGCCGGAGAGAACTTTATCCTTCAGGAGTGCGGCGAAGACAATAAGAAGCGCACCGACGTGGTCATCAAGCTGCCGCAGGAGCGACTTCTGGTTATCGACAGCAAGGTTCCGCTCGACGCTTTCTGGGACGGCATGAACGCCCCGACAGACGAGGCGCGCGCCATCAGAATGAAGACGCACGCTCGATTGGTTCGAGATCACGTTCGCGAACTCGGTTCGGCTTACTACTGGTCCTCGTACGACACGCTTCCGGACTGCGTGATCATGTTCCTTCCGACAGAAGCGGCTTACTTCGCTGCTCTCGAAGCGGAGCCTCAGCTCCTGCAGGAAGCAAAGGACGCTGGCGTGTATCTTGCGAACCCGATGACGGTTCTCAACATGGCCCACATCGCCGCCTACGTTCTCGCCGACGAGCGAGTCCGACAGAACGCTCAGGAGATCAAGAATCTCGGATCGGAACTGTACGAGCGACTCCGAATGTTCGGCGAGCACTTCACCAGCGTTGGCCAAAACCTTCGCCAGTCGGTGGACAGCTATAACAAGGCGCTCACCTGGATCGACCGGAACGTCATGCCGACGGCCCGCAAGATGCAGCTCCTCGGCACCGCCAAGGGCAAGACCCTTCAGGCTCCGTCGCAGATCGACAAGTCGGTCAAGTCCTTCCAGACCGCCGACCTCCGAGAGCTGGCCGTCGAGTCAACCTACGACAACGAAGACGAAGCGTAAGCTTCTTCAAGGGGAAACGCGAGAAGACGCGCCGATCGGTTCTGCCGGTCGGCGCGTCTTGCATTTCAGGGCGTAGAATCCTCATATGAGTGCGATGAGGCTCGCAATCCTGGGCGCCGCTAGCCTGCGTTGCGGACCCCCGATCGTCGGGACACTTGCCAGCTACTTCGGCGAACGCCCCCTTGAGATCCGGATGTACGATGCGGACGCGGAGAGGGTGGACCTATTCGATCGACTGGCACGACTCTGCTTCATGTCTTCGTATTCGTCCCATCAGTTGATCACCACAAGCGATCCGGAGGAGGCCTTGGACGGCGCCGATGCCATCGTCTTGGCGCTGGATGCGAACTGCGCGCGAAAGTACCTACGCTCGACGAGCTCGCGCGGTCTGGCCGACATTGGTGACCTCGGCATGGTCGAGCAAGCGGTCGCCTATCTGATCGGAGCCGTGCCTCAATCGACGCCGATTCTAAGCCTGCTTGGACCGGAGATCCTTGTCCCAAGATCCACGTATCGGCGCTTGGAATGGCCCGAGGATCCCACCGCTGAGGAAACGTTCCGGTTGCCCTTCCAGATCCTCCGTTGGATTAATAAAGAAGAACCGGTGACCGATCTCCTGATCAACCACGAGCAAACGCCGTTTAAGGCTTGGTTAGACGACCCTCGCTTGGCGGAACTAGTCCTCGGAACGCCCGCCTGAACTAGCCGGCTGAAACTTCGGGCCGTCTTGGACGACTTTCAACTCGCGCCGCGTGATCGACAAAATAGACGCCTGCTGAGCCAGCTTGCCCGCGATATCCCGAAAGGCCTGCGTCAACGGTCTTTCGGGGTGGCTAATCATCGCGGGAACGCCACGATCCCCGGCGTCGCTGACGCTTGGATCGAGGGGGATGGAGCCCAGATAGGGAACCTTTAATTGTCCCGATAGTTCCTCGCCCGTGGTTCCGGCGAAGATTCGCGTCACCTCGCCGCAGTGGGGGCAGGCGAAGCCCGCCATGTTTTCCACGACCCCTATGATCGGCGCGTTCAGGCGGCGGAAGAGTTGAACCGACTTGCCCGCGATATTGGCTGCAATGTGGTGCGGAGTCGTGACGATGACCACTCCGGTGAGCGGCGCAAGCTGGGCTAGAGACATCGGTGCGTCGCCCGTTCCGGGAGGAAGGTCCACCAGAAGGTAATCGAGGTCGCCCCACGCGACGTCGGCGAGGAGTTGACGAACGGTTCCGGCGACCATGGGTCCGCGCCACATAACAGCTTGGCCTTCCTCAAGCAAGAATCCCAAAGACATCATCTGGAGCCCGTAACGCTGAATGGGGATGATCTTGTCGCCCTGGGTCAGAGGACGTTCGCCGTCGGCGCCCATCATCAGCGGAATCGAGGGGCCATAAACGTCGGCGTCCATCAGGCCGACCTTCGCGCCGCTTTGGGCTAGGGCGATGGCCAGGTTAACGGTTACGGTGCTTTTACCGACGCCACCCTTTCCGGAGGCGATGGCGATGCAGTGCTTGACGCCTGGAATAAGGTCGTCCTGTGGCGTCTGCCGGCTGCGAACGCGTGACGTCATCTCGATCTTAACCTCGGTAACGCCCTCAAGCGCGGCCACGCAGGCTTCCGCTTGGGCTTGGAGCTGTTCCTTTACCGGGCAGGCGGGAGTTGTCAGCTCGACGGAGAAGGCGACCAAGCCGCCGTCGATGGTTAGGTTCTTGATGAAACCGAGCGTGACGATGTCGCGGTGCAGGTCTGGGTCAATGACAGAGCGGAGGGCATCCAAGACCTGAGATTCGTTTACGGGCACCTCTGAAAGGTACCCCTTACGGGCCAACGGGGCGGTCGGACCTTGAAGGTTCGACCGCCCCGTTGGCCCGTAAGGGCGAAGACTTAGTTGAGGACGAGTTGCAGATCTTTCTTCAGCATCGCGCGGGCTCGGAACAGCCAGCTCTTGATGGTGCCTTCGGGCTTGTGTAGTTCCTCGGCGATCTCGTTTACATCCATGTGGCGGAAGTGGCGCATCACGATGATGCGGCGGTACTTGTCAGGCAACCGGTCGATCGCGGCGATGACCTGGCCCTCGCGGATCGAACCCGTAGCCGAAGCATCGACCTGTTCGCCATCGTCGGCGAGCATGTATTCGTGCTGATCCAGCGACTCTCCATCTCGCTTTCGGTATCGCACGGTGTCTACGCAGCAATTAGTGCAAATGCGGCAAAGCCAGGGCTTGAGCGGGCGGTCGGCGTCGAAATCGCCGATGGCTCGGAAGGCTTTTACCAAGGTGTCTTGAACTGCATCGTTCGCGTCATCTGCATTTCGGAGCATTCGGAGCGCGAGGCTCATCAGCACCGGTCGGTACATATCGGAAAGCAATTCGAACGCCACTTCTTCACCCTCGGCGGCGCGGAGGATGAGGTGAGATTCCCAGCTGGGGATGCGAACAGTTGTCATTTTTTAATCCCTCCTGATCGAAGGACAAGATAATCATAGCACGATTTTAAGAAAATTCAAGTCTCGCCTAAAAAAATCTTAAATTCTCGTAAATCCCGTTTTTGGAAACCTTGAGCATTTCGGAACTTCTACTGAATTTTTTTGCTCAAATAGCCGTCAATCTAAATCAGAGACTCACGATGATTACAAGAGCGGAAATTGTGGTAAGTAGAGCAATTCAGAAGAACAGAGTTCGGGCGTATGCGGGTAAGGCAGCTCTCGCCGGTGTCCCGGCGGCCCTTATGCTCGCCATCACCGTCAAATCGCACGCCACCAGCATCGACACTATTAAGTTCATGTCGCAAGCCGAGGAAGCAAGCATGCGTGATGGCGACATCAATGACCGCATCGACCAGTACGTGCCTGTAATGAAGGCCTCGACCGCCGTGAACCGCTCAACGAAGAGTCTCAACGTTCAAGATGCGCGGCAGATCGAGAAGGTTTGGAACACGGCTTACGATGCGGGCAAGCTCCAGCCGATCCCGTTGGCGACCTATTCGGAGTCGGTCTATGACGGTGTGATGGGACAAATCCTTCGCACGGAGATCACTGTTTCGGACTCCCTGAACCGGTCGGCCCTCTCGTTGGCCGCGGACGGGAAATACTCGGCCGCGTTGTCCGATGCGCTCGCTTCTATGCGCATCGGACGTGCGATCGATTACTCCGATCCGTTGTCGACCTGCGTGGTCGGCATCCAGCGTAAGCGGGACCTTCGCCTCATTGGCACGTTCGCGTCCCGCCTTAGTCCGGCAGAGAAGGCAAAGGTTAGCGATCAGATCGACGAGTTTGGAGTGGACGGTCCCAAGCTAGAGCACATGCTGAATCGGATGTACGGGCTTTATCTAAACGAGCCGAATTACGACGGTTCGGTGAAAGTCACGAGCAACGATCTTCCGCATCTTGGTTTGTTGCGCCGCAGCCATGACGTCTTGCCGGCGCTGACTTCCTTGTCCGTGCTGCAGGCGGAGATTCAGACTCGGGACCCGATCGTGGCGAACGATCCGTTTATCAACCTGGTTTCCCGGGTCCTCGCCAATTCGAAGGCGACGGAAACGCTGTTGATCGACGCGAAAGCATCGCTCGACGGGACATCGAAGGTCGTGGCGGAGAAAGAGGTGAGCATGGCCACCCCTTCACCCCAAGTGTGGTAGCCCGCAAGTCCTGCCAACGGCAGTTGTAGCCCGAGCCCTGGCGCCGCGCCAGGACTTGGGACAACCTTTAGGAGTCGGCGCCGTCTCCAAAACGCCATCCCACGTTCTGTCCCGGAGGCCGGAGCGCAAGCTACACGCTACGCGTAGTGAACTCCAAGGCACGGATAACCGGCGCTTACCGGTCCGTGATGGAAACAAGACCGCTGTCGAGTTGGTCAACGTTGTACGGCGTGCCGCGCAAAGCGTCCGACGCGGCTTGGGTGGCTTTGTCCTCGGAGAGTTTCCACATCAGATGCCGGGTGACATCCATCGCCCGGATAATCACGGGGACGTGATAGCGACCGGCCAAAGCCACCGCGAAGTCTCGCACCGTACCGTCGCCGGTCGTGTTCATCGCGGGACCGCGCCCGGGAACGGCGAGAATCGCGGGATTGCTTTCGCCTTCCACTTGGACCTGGAAGAGGGAAGTGCCGGCCAACTCATTCTTGAACTCGAAAGGCTTGCTGGACGAATTCGCGGTCATGCGTTGAATTTCGCGACCGGAGATCGCGGACGATACGATGATCGTTTTATCGCCCATCGGCCGGTACTCGAGTTCCACGGAGGACCCCGAGGCCTTGAACGTCATCTGGCCTCCATCTCCGCCGTCCGGCCCGGAATGAGTCGAATCGCCGCCCGTGGAAGTTAGGGAGCGAATCGCACCGAAAATGGCGACGCAGCCCAAGGCGCCGAAGGCGAGGTTGCGGAGGCGAAGAGTCCAGATCGGGGCCGTGCTCCGCCGAGTCTGTTGCTCCATTTCCAGCCGGGTGGCGATACGGTCGCGGAGATAGATAGGAATCTCGATCTCTTCGTCGGGAAGAATCGCGAGATCGTCCATGGTGGCGACGAAAGCCGCGTAATCGGCTCGCAAGTCGGCGTCCGCCTTCATGCGCTGCTCGAAGGACTGCCGCAGCGGTCCATCGAGGGTTCCCTCATGGTAAGAGGAAAAATATTCGCGAGCTTTTTCTAGGTTCATCTCAGCTTCCCGAGCGTTTCGAGACTTCGTTTCACAATTTTGGTTTCACACTTTGTGCGAACTTTTTAGAATCTTTGGCCGTCCAGCCGTTCGATCCCCACGATATTTGACTCGTTAACCGCGGAAAAGTTCCTCATCCTTCTGCAAAAGTTCCCTCAAACTGATGCGTGCGCGGTTGAGCCGGCTCTTCACGGTGCCGACGGGTAGGTCTAGTGCGGCGGCGATGTCCTCGTAGGTCATGTTCTCCGCGTGGTACATGACGATCATGGATCGCTGGTACTCCGGCAGGCGCTTGATGGCCCGGGTCACCCTTTTCTGGCGCTCGGTCTTCTCCATCTCCTGTTGCGGAGTGTCGGCAGGATCTTCGATCTGACGCTCAACGTCTCCGTCGGACGTTTGAAAGGCGGTCTCCAAGGAAGTCGTCTTGCCCTTGTCCTTCTTCTTTAAGTCCAGAAAGCAGTTGGTAAGGATCCGGTAGATCCAGGTGGTGAAGGAGCTCTGGCCCTTGAAGTTGGGGAGGGCGTTATAGACCCGGACAAACGCCTCGGAGACGACGTCCGCCGCTTCCTCCGAGTTTCGGGTCAGCCGGAACGCGTACTGATAGGCTCGCGCCTCGTGCTTCCAAATGAGCTCGTTCAGCGCGCTTTTATCCCCGCCCTGAGCGCGGGTGATCAGTAGATTATCTTCGACGTCCCGTTCCGACATATTATTCCGACAAGATGGACCGTGGTCCGGAGGCCTTCGCTTCTCTTATAGCTCGCTGCTCCTCTTGGGAGAGGTCTCTTTCCGAGCGAAGGTTCACGAGCGGTTTACAATAGACCCGACATTCCGCTCTTCCAATGATCGAATTGAGAACGGCGCCATTCCCTCGATCGTCATATATAGCGAGGGCAAAACTCTGACTTCCTCCCACATCTTCAAAGGCGTCATACCGGACCAAGCCCAAATGCCGCTTGCTGACAGGGAGGGCCGCCTCTAGTTTCTGGAGGCGAGCGTCCATTTCCGCGATCTGCTGCTCCAACTTAACCCGATCCCGAAGTTGGCCGAGAAGCAGGTTTTCAAGGCTCTCTCCATCCGACTTTTGCAATAGTTCGCGCCAACGTGTATGATGACGGCCTTGTTGAATTGCTAAGCGAAGCAACACGATCGTAAGGATTGTGACCACGAGGACCAATACCAGCAGAATCTCGGCGGCGTGTTGAGTTAAGCTTCCTAGAAGTGAATCCATGGGTAAGACGGCCAACGATGACCAAGTGACGAGTATATCGGGAGAGGCGGGTGAAGCTTCTCAGGCGGCTCCCGTCACAGGGAAGGTTCGCAAAAGAGCCTTTACCGGTTTCGGCGTGGCGATGCTCGTCGTGCTGGCCGGCGCTATTTTCATGTTCTTCAACTTCCGGACCGTCGTGGTCTCGGGGCGGTCCATGTTTCCGACGTTCAAAACCGGCAACAAGGTCGTAACCTGCAAGGCCTATTGGCTCGTTGGACCTATCAAAGACGGTGACGTCGTGGTATTGACCGATCCGAATCCAGACGGATTTATTATCAAGCGCGTCTTCAAAATGGCGGGCGAGAAAGTGGATTGGAAGTACGTGCCGGATAGCTACCAGCTTGCGAACGGTCCGTATGTCGTACCCGAGGGCGAAGTATATGTTCTGGGCGATAATTTGCCCGAATCGGAAGACAGCCGCCGCTTCGGTCCCAGAAAAATCTCGGACGTCTTGGGCAAGGTCATTGTAAAGAGGTGAAGCGATTCCCGGTCGGACAATACGGACGCCAGCGGCTCCAGTTTTATCCGGCTCCGTTTCGCTCGCCCCTGCGCGCCTTTGCCGCCTTGGTGTTCCCGTGGGACGGCGACCGGGTCGCGATCGCCGATATTGAGGGCCGGGGATGGTGCATCCCCTCCGGCCGCGTCGAACCCAACGAGTCTTCCGCCGAGGCGGTGAAGCGCGAAGCCATCGAAGAGGCCGGACTCCAACTACTTGACGTCCAGTACATCGGCTGCTACCACATCAGCGAACGCCGGGAAGTGCGGTGGGCCGACTGTTTCGTGGCTCGAGTCGGGGAAGTTGGGGAGATTCAACGTACGGACGAGTCGAAGGGGCGCAAGTTCGTGCTTCTGGACGAGCTTCCGGCGTTGTACCACCTCTGGAATCCGCTGACGCGTATGGTTTTCGAGCACTCGCTCGAGGTCTTGCAGCGGCAGTCGAAGTACGGCTGCAAAGACCAGAAGCCTTGACGGTTAGTCTATCCGGCCGCCCACGCACGTTGACGACTTGTCGGTCTTCTTGCTAACGAGAGGAGGTTTCGGCTCCCAACGATTGACTTTTGGCGGTTGGTCTCGTATAAACAATGGATATACGTAATGCGCTCGGGACGAAAAATATGAACATTCAAGTGGGTAAATGGGGCAATAGTCTAGGGGTTCGGATTCCGGGAAAGTTGGCCAAGGAATTGGGTCTTCACGATGGTAGCGAACTCGATCTTCAGCAGGTTGCCGGTAGCTTGGTTCTGCGACCGCTGATCAAAGAAGAATTCGTTTACTCGCTGGAAGAAATGTTAGCGAGGGTTACTCCCGACTCAATTCATTCTGAATCCGATTGGGGGGCAGCCAAGGGCAGAGAAGAATGGTAAGCCAGGCGCCCGATGCCGGCGACATCGTTTGGCTTAACTTTACGCCCCAATCTGGAAAGGAGCAGGCGGGCGAGCGTCCGGCACTTGTACTAACTCCGCGATCTTACAATGAAAAGATCGGGCTCTTGGTAGCGTGCCCCATAACCTCCAGATCGAAGGGTTATGTTTTCGAAGTCGCCTTGCCAGGTGGTATGGCCGTGAGCGGTGTAGTCCTTTCCGACCATGTGAAATCCGTTGATTGGAAATCCAGGTCAGCACGTATAGTGGATCGCGTACCTTCCGAAACTCTCAGGCACGTGAGAGCAAAGATCAAAGCTCTGCTTGTCCTCTAACCCCACGTCCGGTCTCGTCTACACCGACGGCGCGATATTTGCTTCCTATTTTTTGGAAACGTACGGAGGCTTCAACTCCAGCCATGACTGGAGCAACGAACCGATCTTCCACAGGGACTCCGGCGAGCATTTATCCGGCGTGTCCTCAAGGGTGTGCCAAGGCTTGTAGTCGAAGTCGATGAGGTCGATCGTAGGCAAGCCGCCTTTCGTGATCGGAAGGTGGTCGTCGTCGATGGCTGGACCCGCCGACATTGGGAACGTGGAACTGAGACCAATCTTCTGGGCGTGCTGGTAGAGCGCGTAGACCAGGTTGCCGTCGATCTCAAGGCTGTTCGGCTCGATCGGCACGCGGACGTTCTTCGCACCAATCATGTCGAGGAGGATTCCGTAGTTGGCCTTTGGTTCCGGCTGATGGTTGGCGTATTCGATTGCGCCAAGGTACATCTCATCCTCACCGGGGCCGAGGTCTTCGCCGTCGGTAAGGACGTACTCCACGCCGACTTCAGGATGCGTCTGATGCAGCACGCGGGCCAGCTCGGTGATCACGGCCACGCCGCTGGCGCCGTCATTGGCGCCGATGATCGGTTTCTGGGCCTTGACGGGATCTGACTCTTGATCGGCTTCGGCGCGGCTGTCCCAGTGGGCGATGATCGCAACACGGACCTTGGCGTCCTTCCAGTTCTGGAAGCCGATGACATTCCACATCTTCAGGTTCTTCTTGCTCTTCGACCAGACATGGGAGAACTCCTGAAGCTGCACGCTATCGCATGATTTCTTCAGTTCGGCGACCATCCAGTCGCGACACTTGATCTGTGCCTCGGTTCCGGGCACGCGAGGACCGAAGTCGCACTGGGTCTTTAGGTCGTTGAAAGCTTTCGCGCCGTCGAACGTTGGATGTGCTTTCTGAGCCTGGGGATGGCTACCCGTGAGACCGAAAGAGAGGAGAAGTGCCGTGGTGGCGACGACGGTTAGGCTTGCGCGATCCATTTAGAAGTTCCTTCCGTAGCCTTCTTACCCTTCAGCACGTCTTCCATGGTTGCTTTTGGGAACGCTTTCCCGGTCTTGTCCTTCCCCCAAATCCTGAAGTAGCCCACCGCGCCCTTCGCGAGCAACATCGGCATCGCCACCGTGTAGCTGCGGCTATTGTCGATGTTCGCTCCGTTCAGGGTGATGCCCAGGATACGGTTATCGGCGGGTCCGCTCTTCTTGAATGTAACTTCGAAGCCTGAAAGCTGAAGGAAACTCAGGTTCGACTGTGGATAGAGGGAGACGGAAAGCTCGAATGCCTGTCGAATCTGCTCACCGGTAAGGCTGAGCACCTCGATGCCGTCCGTCGGATAGCTGAGGAAGGTCGCCAGATCGTCCTTGTTGAAGGTGTCCTTCAGCATGCCGGCGTGGATGAAAGCCCCTTCCGCACCCGTAAAGGCACGAAGGTAGTCCGCCGCCGATTGGGCGGCCAGGTTGGCGCCTTCGCCGGGCTTGTCATCGGCCCAAATGGACACGGTGCCAAGCATAAGAAGGGAGCCCAACGCTAACGGACGCAAAAAGCTTTTCATGAGGGGCCGCAGTCTCTATTCTGACTCCCGGCGAACCCCATCGTTTCCGGTCAAATCGGCCAAAACAGCCGATTTGAGTCATTATGCGCATGAATCCGTGAGGTTGGCAGTAATTTCAATAAAATAGGTTTTTATTTAGCGGGGATTGCCTCAGTGAGCCGCGAAGCGCACTGCCCGATGGGGTTTTTCAGCTCCCGACGGGCGAAAAATCTGAAACAAGAGCTCATCCTCCCGAAAAATCAAATAAGGCCGGCGAGAGTTTCTGCTCTCGCCGGCCTTATTCGATTTTTAGAGAAGTCTTAGCCTTCGACGCGAACGCCCATCGAACGGGCGGCGCCGGCGACGATTCGCATCGCCATCTCTTCGTCGTCCGTGTTGAGGTCGCTCATCTTGAGCTTGGCGACGTCGCGGAGCTGATCCTTGGTGAGGACGCCGGCCTTGTCGGTCTTGGCGTTCTTGGCGCCGCTGGTGATGCCGGCGGCTCGCTTGATCAGGTCCGTGGTGAGCGGCTGCTTGATCTTGAATGCGTAGGAGCGATCCTCGAAGACGGTGATTTCAACCGGCATCACGAAGCCCATCTGGGGGGCCGTCTGCTCGTTGAACTTCTTCAGGAACTCCATCATGTTGATGCCTGCCTGACCGAGGGCAGGGCCAACGGGAGGCGCCGGCGTTCCCTTCCCGGCCGGGATGTTCAGTTTGATGTTGTGCGTTATTCTCTTCGCCATGGGAATGTAAACCTTTGATATCCGGGCGCGAGAGGGAAGCATCGCGAGCGGAAGACGTTAGAGGATACCCCGTCCCAATGCTTCATGGCGCGTGTGCCAAACTCCATCTACCTGCACAGGAGCGTGGTTCCAAAACTGATGTCCGTAGTTTCCGTTCGCATTCCGCAAATCGGTGAGGGGCTGCAAGAAGCCCGTCTCGTCGCTGTCTTGAAACAACCGGGCGATTGGATCAAACGCGATGAGCCGATCTATCAGATGGAGACCGACAAGGCGGTCATGGACGTAGAGTCCCCCTATGAAGGAACCCTGATCGAGTGGCTCGGCAATCCCGAGGACATTCTGCCGATCGGCGGCGAGGTTGCGCGGATGGAAGTCGCCGACGCAGCAGGAATAGTTGAGCCACAGAGCCATGCTCCCGCTCCAGTGGAAGCCTCCGCCGTCATTCCTCCTCGCACCCGATCCTACGCAAAGGAGAAGGGTGTTTCCGACGAGCAACTCGCATCGATTCCGGCCTCTGGCAGCAAGCTTATGCCGGCCGACATCGACGCCTATCTGGCAGGCGGCGCGGAGGCGCCAAAGACCGCGCTGGTCACCAATGATCGCTACGCCGAGACACCGATGCCCCAGAAGCAGCGGTTGCTCGCCTCGCGCTTGGTGCGCGGCTCCCAAGCCGTCGTTCCGGGAACGATGAGCGTGGTCGTCGCTTGGCATGGCATCGAAAATGCCCGCAATCGTTTCAAGGCGGCCGGGGGCGACTTCCAGCCCAGCAGCTTCACGATCTTTGCTTACGCGGTGGCGCTCGCTTTGAAAGAATTTCCGGCGTTCCGTTCGACGTTGGTCGGCGACGACACGGTTCGGACGTACCATGCCGCCTCGCTCGGCATCGCGGTTGGATTGCCCGGCGACGAACTGGTGATCGCGGTAGTGGAGAAAGCCGACCAGCTTGAGTGGCGGGCATTTGCCCAGCAGATGAGGGAGAAGATCGACTTGGCGCGGTCCGGCAAAGATCAGGCCAACGAGTCGGTAACGATCTCGCTCACAAACATGCAGTCATTCGACCTGCGCGATGCGGTTCCCGTCGTGGTTCCGCCCGCCGTCGCCACATTGTTCCTCGGCGCTACCTACAACGATTTGGATCCCGAGTCCGAGGAGCCGAAGGTCCGGCGCGTAGCGAATATGGCCCTAACTTTTGATCACCGAATCATGAACGGCGTCGGCGCGGCGCAGTTTATGAAGGCTGTCCGTAAGAACGTGGAGTCGATCGGCTCCCTGATCGACTAAGCGAAAAATGAAGCCCCTTATCGGAATCACCGTCGACTGCCACCAAGACCCCGAGGACCTGCGGACGCGCGGGAAATTGGAGTTGAACTGGAACTACGCCCAAGCCGTCGCCGACGCGGGTGGAATTCCGCTGCTCATCCCGCCAATGGCGGATATGGAGGAGCTGGCCAAGCTCATTCACGGCTGGCTCATTCCGGGGGGCGACGATATCGACGCGGGGCGCTTCGGCGAGGAGAATCATCCCAAGGCTTCCTTGCAAGACCCGGCCCGTTACGAAGGTGAGAGCCGACTCTATAAGGCCATCGACAATGCCATGCCGGTGCTCGGCATCTGCTACGGCTGTCAGTTCCTCAACGTCGTGCGCGGTGGAACCCTTGATCAGCATATTCCGGATAACGAAGGGGCCGAAACCCATACCGGTGGCCTGATGCAGAGCTACCCGCTGCAACCCTCCCGCCTGCAGGACCTTGTCGGCACGGACGAGATGACGGGGAAGAGCTATCACCACCAGGCCGTCGGCAAGGTGGGCGAGGGGTTGGTCGTGACCTCCAAGCATGGCGACGGAACGGTGGAAGCCATCGAGGCCAACGACCGGCCGTGGGTGATCGGCGTCCAATGGCATCCGGAGCGGACTCCGGAGGACGGTCCTACTCAAAAGCTTTTCCGCGAATTCATTCAGGCCGCCGCGCAATTTGCGGCACACCGAACGGAGACCGCCTAACTTGAAACGATTCGTCAACGGCGACGAAGTCGAACTCAGCGAGGGGACCACTGAGGTTTCTTCCGTCGGTGACCGCCTCATTGTGCGGACGCCCGATGGGGCATATTCCGCGGTGGCGGTTCGGACGGGAGACTCCGTTCTGGTGTCTTACCGTGGACGGCAGTACAAGGTCGAACGGAAAAATGTTCCTGGCTCCGGCGCGGGAGGCGTTGCCTCCGGCGATCTTCGCGCGCCCATGCCGGGTTTGATCGTAGATGTGCGTGTGGCGGTCGGGGATTCGGTGACGAAAGGGCAGGTGCTCGTCGTTCTGGAAGCGATGAAGACGCAGCAGCCATTCGCGGCGTCGTTCGATGGGGTGGTCAAAACGCTAGGCGTAGCCAAAGGAGACCAGGTGAACGATGGAACGCTCCTCGTGAGCGTGGTTGCCAATGAGGCGGCCGCTTGAGAATCGTCGAAGTTGGCCCTCGCGACGGGCTTCAGAATGAAGCAGTCGCGATAGGCACGGAGCTTAAGGCCCGGTTTGTGGCCGCCCTCGCCGCGGCGGGACTGCACGAGATCGAGGCGACCAGCTTTGTCTCACCAAAATGGGTGCCGCAGCTTGGCGACGCGGCCGAGCTTTGGCCCCTCCTACCATCTGGCCCCCTCTACTCAGCTCTGGTGCCGAACAAGAAGGGTCTGGAAAGGGCGATGGAAGTGGGGGTCAAGCGCATCGCGGTATTTACCGCGGCGAGCGAAGAGTTCGTGCGGCACAACGTCAACATGACGATCGCCCAGACCCTTGAGGTGTTCACCGACGTCATCCAAGCGTTTAGGGCGGGAGGCGGTGAGTGGGTACGAGCCTACGTAAGCACGGCATTCGAGTGTCCCTACGCGGGCAAGATCGAACCCGGTCAAGTCGTCGCCGTGACGGATCGACTCTTAGAAATGGGAGTGGACGAAGTAAGTCTTGGGGATACGATCGGGGTGGCGGCTCCGCCTGAAGTGAGGCGGCTCGCAAAGGCACTCTCCCACGTTTCCAAGGAGAAACTGGCCTGGCACTTCCACGACACCCATGGAACGGCGATCGCCAATGTCTCGGCGGCTTTGGACCTGGATTTCACCGCCTTCGATGCCAGCGCAGCGGGTCTGGGCGGCTGTCCATATGCGCCGGGCGCAGGGGGAAACCTCGCTACAGAAGACCTTGTTTACTTTCTAGAACGGCAGGGGTTAGCAACTGGCGTGGATCTCGACGCCTTGGCCCGGGCGAGTCTTGAGGTCCTTGGGGCACTTGGGGGCCCCCTTGGGATCCGGAGTCCTCAGGCAAAGTCTCAACTCGCGGCGGTGGCGGCGGCTGCAAAATGCACCACGTAACGACCGCGGTTCCGACCACGGCAATAAAAGCGGTCGTCATCTTCTCGTCCCGGTTCAGATTGAACTGATCCCGGTTTACGATCAGCACCACGAGGCCGATCGGCAGGAGCGCCGGCAATGCGCCCAGGTGAATGGGGCCAAGCTCAATATTTCCGAATAGCAGGACTACCAGCAAATAGCCTGCCAAGACCGGCACCATCAACCGGAATGTCTGCTTGACCTTCATATGGAAGCGGAACAGCGCCGCGAAGAACATCGAGATGAACAGGTAGTCGGCCGGCCCGATCCGGAGCAGAGGCGTCGCCACGCCTTCCGTCGGCGCGGCCGTGGCATGCATCTCGGGCACCTGGTACGCAAGCTGGGCGAAGGTGTGCGCCGAGCCGCGAATCACGGTTTGCTGGACCAGACCCTGGGGCGCGAACACCATCCACATGTCGAAGAGGGCGAGGAAGATCGCCATCGGCAACAGGAGGTTCTTATCCTTGAGAATCAGGGAAAGAATCGCACCCAGTCCGAAGCACCACATCACGAGCCCGCTCTGGTTGATCGCCAAGACAAGCAAACCAAGGTTCGGATTCTGGATGTGCCCTAGCCCCCGGTTTGAGGCAAACCAGATCGCGATTCCGCAGACGAACAGAATAGTGGCGCTGCCAAACTTCCACCGGAAGGTCGCGGCCGCGTAAAGAGCGTAGATCGGCGCGGCGACGAAGACCACTGAGATAACGATGTTCGCAATGGGAACGATGGACAGCGGAATCAGCGCCTTTGCCGCTACCCACCGCAACACCCCGATGAGTACGAGGATGAGGAAGAAAACGAGCAGGCCGCGCTTAGACGCTTGCGTAGATGTTGGGATCGGCGATGACTCGTTGTTCACGTATAACCTGTCGATAAACCGTTTGGACACGCTCGCCCATCGCCGGCACCCCTAAGTCTCGCACAGTTCGCGGTGCTTGTTCCGCGAGGCGGGCATAGAGTTCGTCGTTCGATAAGACGCCGGCGGCGGCAAAAGCGAGCTCTCCGGGTTCATCTTTTACGATAAAGCCGTTTACGCCGTCGATGACCGAGGCAGATGCGCCCCCGCCGGCGACCACGATTGCGGGCAAGCCGTGCGTCATCGCCTCCTGGACGACGAGGCCCTGCGTCTCGGTGATGGAGGCGAAGAGGAAGAGATCGGCGGCGGCGTAATACTTGTCGACCTCCGATCGGGGCACGAAGCCGACGAATTTGATCCGGTCGCCGATGTTTAGCCGCCGGGCGATCGAGTAGCACTCCTGCCGGTAGGGGCCGTCGCCAACAAGCCAAAGCCGGGCGCGGGGATCGTTCCGGAAGATCTCGGCGGCGCCTTCGAGCAGGACGCTGAGGTTTTTCTCGCGGGCGAGGCGGCCGACATAGAGGAGGATTCGGGCGTCCGGCGAAATTCCCAGGGCGCGGCGGGTCTCGGCGCGGTCAAGCATCGGACCGCGGACAATTCCCGTTGGGACGACCGAAGCCGGCGTATTCACCGAATGGCGCTTCAACCACTTGAGTGCGGCTTCCGAGGGCGTGAACACGTGGTTCACGTGGTTGTAGTAGAAATTTGTATGTTTCGCGATCCTAAATCGGACATATCGGCGGGGGAGAATTCGGAAATAGTGAGCGTACCGATCGTAGAGGGTGTGATAAGTCGAGACGATCGGTAAGTTGTGCGACTCGGCCCAGCGCAATCCGCACATGCCCATCAGGAACGGGGTATGGGTGTGCACGACGTCATATTCGTGTTGCCGGAACTTCTGCAACATCCGGTAGAAGGGCGGGTACGCGACCGGGTAGCCCTTCGAAATCGGTGTCTCCATCGCGCGGAACCGATAGGTGTTCGGGTCCGGGTCGCGATAGCCGGGAAATCGTGCCGTGTACAGGTGCACCGAGTGTCCTTGGTGCCGCAACTCCGTAATCAGCGCGTCCACGGAGACGCTCACCCCATTCAGGATCGGGAGAGCGCTATCCGTGAACATCGCGATGCGAAGCCGGTCCATGGGGTCCATTGATTATGGACCACAGCCGGCGGTGTGAACGTTCCAGGCCTACCGCCCGCCCGGAGGCGTGCCCCCGTGGAAAGATCCACCGTACGCGAACAGAAGGGTGTTCACGTCCGCCTTCGTGACCTCGGATTGTCCCTCTTCAAGCGACATAACATCCTGCGTATTCGGGCTGTGGCCACCGATTCCGAGGGCGTGCCCCACTTCGTGGGTGGCGACGCGTTGGAGCCGCCAGGCCGGCGTCCAATTGCCGGATCGGTCGAACATGCGGAGACGAATGGTCTGCACTTCGTCGGGCCGCTCGCTGTTCGCCCAGGTTAGCCCCTGGAACGTGCCGAGGTCGCCGAAAGGGCAGAGCTTGAAGACGATGTCCGCGCCATCTGCCTTGCCGGAATGGTCATAGACGAACGTGAGCCCGCCGTGAGGGCAATCTTTGGTGGCCACGACCCATTTTTGACACGCACCCTGAATCGCTTTGAAGGCTTCCTCGTTGTAGAACCTTCCGTCGTTGACGACGGCGACCCGAATCGGAAAATGGGTCCAGGCATGGATCAGCTTCGGAACCATCTTGTAGTTCCGTAACGGATCGCGCAGAGTCGATGCGTAGTTCCGTGCGAGGAACTCAGGCAGCCGAACGCAATTTTGAGTTTTTGGGGGGCAGATGGCGGAGGCTCCGCCGGAGGTGATGAGGGCCGCAGTCGTTGAGGCTAAGAGCAAGGAAGGGCGCAGGCCCGCAAATAGCATTCCGCGTATGATAGGGGGCGAAAGGCGGAAGCGGGCCTAGGCAGCGGATTTAACCGCTTTATTCGGCATGTTAAGGCGCGAGATTCTTTCTTAACGAAACTAAGCTTCCACTACGAAGCTTCCCCCTACTGAGCTTCCTCGGGGAAGCGGCCGTGGGTCTCGACGAAGTTCACGATGTCGCTCAGGCGGAAGCGGCGCTGGCCGCCGGTGGTTCGGTGGTGGGCGAGCCAGGATCGGTTGGTATAGCGGCGGACGGTGGCCGGGCAGACGCCGAGCAGGCGGCTCGTCTCCTCGAGCGAAAGTTCCGGATCAAGCAGACGCCGGATCAATTCCTGTCGGCTCTCCTTGAATTCTCCCCGGTAGTAATTCTTCGTGACGGAGTCGTCATAGAAGCTGCAAAGGAAGGCCACGTTCTTAGGCAGGGCCTGCCAGACGACTTGGAGCTCGGGGTCGATCGAGGGCTCCGTGGAAGTCGATTTTTTGTGCGAACGGCGCGGTCGCGGCGCGCTCATGACGGTCTTGCGGAACTTGGCCTTTTTGCCGTCGACCAAGGCTTCCGCGTCTTCGTGCTCCACATCGGCAATCGGCTCCGCCTCGGTTTCCGTTCGGATTCGATTGATCGGTGCGGGGGCCGACCCTCCTCGGAGGTAGTCGGTCAACGAGGGGATGGTCATGCTTAAGCCATCGATTTCCTCGATTGATCCTCCCGTTTTTCCGATTGCTTCCTCTCGGTCTAGAAAGGCGCTTTCGATGTATTCAAGCGGATCAAAATTGTTTGTTCTCAATCGGTTATCCCCCAGTTTGGTCCCGTCGCATTGTACTTAATCGCAATCCTCGCGTCGGGCCTGTCTCGAATTCACAGAATCAGCATCGAGTCACCGAAGCTCAAAAAACGATATTTTTCGGCCAGTGCGAGCTGATATGCGTTCATCACCTGCGACCGTCCCGCCATCGCGGAAATCATCATAAGCATCGTGGTCCGGGGCATGTGGAAGTTTGTGAACATGCCATCGACGATTTGAAACTTGAAGCCCGGCCGGATGAAGAGTCGGGAATTCATCGACCCCGCGCGGACCCTTCGCGGCCCCTCGGCGAGGCTTTCCAGTGTTCGCACGGTCGTCGTACCCACCGCAATAATTCTGCCCCTTGTGTGGCCGATTCGGTCCGCGGTTTCTTGCGACAAAACGCACGTTTCTCCGTGAATGGGATGATCGGCGGGATTTTCCGCCTGGATGGGTCGAAAGGTGTCGAGTCCTACATGCAGAGTTACATGCGCGGTTCCTACCCCGCGCTCGGCAAGCTGCCGAAAGATCTCATGGGTGAAGTGAAGTCCCGCGGTTGGCGCGGCGGCACTACCCGGGGAGCTACCGTAAACCGTCTGATATCGTTCCCGGTCGGAAAGCGCAGCGTGGATGTAGGGCGGTAGCGGCGCTCGGCCAAACTGATCCAGGCGATCCTTTAGATTGGCTGTGGATTCAAACCGGAGGAGTTTTCGACCATCGGGTCTTTCTTCTGCGACCACTGCGGCAAGTCCTTCCTCAAACTCGATACGCGCGCCGACGGGGAGTCGGCGGCCGGGTTTAACGAGGGCTTCGTAGTCGCCGGGCGCGTCCTCGCGGAGCAGAAGAGCCTCCACTTGGCCGCCGGTCGGTTTGTGGCCGAACAACCGGATCGCGGACACCCGGGTGTCGTTCATCACCAGGAGGTCGCCTTCGCAAAGCAAGTCAACGATCTCGGTGAAGGCGCGGTGCTCGACGTGGCCGGTCTGGCGGTCCAAGTGGAGAAGACGAGAAGCGGACCGGTCGGCCAGGGGTGTCTGGGCGATCCGCTCGACCGGTAACTCGTAATCGTAGTCGCTCAGCGTGTCCAAGCAAACGCCTCGGGAAGTTGGTCAAGGGTGTGGATCACGCCCGCTTCGTGGCTCAGTTCCTCTGACCGACGGAGGAGGAGGGTCCGCATCTGGACGGCTTGGGCGCCCGCGAAGTCGTCGACGGGATCATCGCCGATGTGAACGACGTCAGCGGGCGGCAGGTTAAGCCGCTCTAGCGCCAAATGGAAGAGGGCAGGATCCGGCTTCTCGGGACCCTCCTCTAGGGAAGCGATGACGAATTCGAACGAAGATGCAAGGTTCAAATTCTCAAGGATTCGGTGCAGCGATATGTCCCAGTTCGAGACGACGGCCAACCTGATTCCCATTTCCCGCAACCGACTTAGGCAGGGACCAACGTCCGGATAGGGCGAGAACCAGGCTTGGCCCGACCCGTAGGTCAAAGACTCCCCCGTCGTGACGAAGGCCTCCGCCAGAGCAACTTCCAACCCCACATTCGCAAGCCACGCACGATGGAGATCGATCCAAAAGTCGTGAAGCGAGGCCGGTTGGCGCGTCCGATTCGCCGTCACGTACTGAGGCCGCCAATCAAAGAACATCGCCTGAAAGCAAGCGGCCGCGCCTTCAGGTAGCCCCACCCCGACGATCTCCGCACACCGAGCCGCCGAAATCTCAGGCGTCCAGCCCAGCCTAAGCAGGGTCGAGGCACAATCGAACGTTATCGCTTTAGGGATTGCCGGACCCGCGCTGGTTCGATCCGAAGATGGATTCATTGAACAGAAGAAAAACACGGACGGAACGCCGCCCTGAAACCAGAAGTATAGAAGGTCGGGCCCATCCGATAGGCACCGGGCGTCTCATCCGACGTACACTTAAACACGCAGTGCAGGGCGTACGAATTCAGTTCAGGGGATACGAATGAAGAAGAAGATTTATTCCATCGGCATACTCGCCGTGCTCGCTCTTTCGGCAGTGGCGTTTGCGGCCGAAGGATTTTCCGTCGCGCAAAAGCCCAAAGAGGGCGACTCGCGCAAGTTTGCGATGCGCGGAGAAATCGACCTGGGAGGGACGCTCGTCCAGGTCAAAGCCAACATTTCCGAGAAGGTAACCAAGGTCGAAGCCGATGGCACCTTCACCGTAGAAAGCAATCAAACCGACGGAAAAGTGACGCTGAACGGCAGCGAAAACGATATGCCGGACGGCACTCCCACCACGATCGTTTTCCGGTCGAACGGTGAGATCAGCAAGATCCCCGGCGATGCCGCCACGGCTACGGCGAATGCTTACCGGATGGGCAATCTGACGATGATGCACGACGCCGGCAAAGCCGTAAACGTCGGAGACACCTGGACTGCCGACATCAAGGCCGATGCCGCCACTGGAGCGGTCGCCGGTAAAGCTGAGTACAAGCTGCTGGGCGAAGAGAAGGTCGGCACCTTTGACACCCTCAAGATCAAGGTCAACGTAAAGGAATCGACCGGCGATGCGCCGGGTTCGGTAGACGGAACGTATTGGATCAACAAAGTCGATGGCTCGATGGTCAAGTCGGACGTCAAGTGGATCAACGTCCCGCTTCCCGGAAACTCCGGAATTGGCCCGCTGACGGGCAGCATGAAGCTGGACCGCATTTAGTCGAAATGAACGGGCGGAGATACGGAGCCATCCTTTTCCCCGCCCTCGCGCTGGCCGGGGCCACGCAGACGCCCAAGGCGCCGGCCCCGCTCAAGCGGTACGACTTCCAGTGGCGTCCTCGGCTTGGGCAAACTCTCAAGTACCGCCTTTCGATGGATTTCGATCTCGAAGGGAGTCCGATGAATCTTGACGCCGACCTTCGTCAGGCCGTCAAGCGGAAGGATAAGAAGGGCATCTTCGATGTCGAGTTTTCGACACTTAACGTCAAAGTAACGTCCTCGGAAGGGGTGCAGCGGCTTCCCGACGCACCCGCTTCGATCGAGCGCTACGATGCAACCGGGAAGTTGGTGGCCGACAGCCGCGAGCCTCAGGACGACCTGACCCGTATCCTCGCCCAAGGCACCGACTTGCGGCCTCCCACGGCGCCGGTGAAGGTCGGTGAAAAGTGGTCGTCCAGTTCGGACTTCGCTTCTGGGCAGCCTCTAAAGCGGGACTACCGGCTTATCGCAGAGGAAAAACGGGGCAAGATTCCCGTACTCAAAGTTAAGTTTGCGTTCGCCGTACCGGGCGAGGGCCAGCCGAAAGGCGATGGGTACTTCCTCATCGACGCCCGAGATTCGACGATTTACGAATGCGAGGTGAGCATGCACCACGCGCTATTCAGTCAGGATGTGGCGCCCGGCGACCTGAAGGTACGCATGCAGCGCGTGTTCTAACGCCGCTTGCCCTTGAGGAGCTTGTAGCAGTTCCGGCAGCGGGCCTCGTACGATTCGGTCGCGCCGATGAGAATGATCGGGTCGTCCTGGTGGGCGGGCTTGCCGTCGATGACACGGTAGGTGTGGCTCGCGGGGGCGCCGCACTTCATGCAGATCGCGCGCAGCTTCACTACTTCATCGGCCACGGCGAGGAGCTTTGGCATCGGTCCGAAGGGTTGACGGCGGAAATCTTGGTCTAAGCCCGCGAGAATGATCTCGATGCCGTTGTCGGCGAGGGCAACCGCGAGATCCGCGATCGACTCATCGAAAAATTGGGCCTCCTCGACCAGGACCACCTGGACGTCCGGTTCCAGATGCTTCTTCAACTCCTGAACCGAGTTAACCGGAACTGCCTCATGAGTCACCCCCATGTGGCTGACGACCATCGTCTCGTCGTACCGGCTATCGATCTTTGGCTTGAAGACCTGCACACGCTTGCGGGCGTAGAGCGAGCGCCGGGCCAGCCGGATAAGCTCTTCGCTTTTCCCCGCGAACATGGATCCGCAGATGACGATGATTTTTCCGAGTGGCCTCATAGACGGGTGAGACGAGGATTATTCACTATCGGAGCCCATGTCTCCCTCGAACATCTCCTCCATCTCGTCGGACATATCCTCGTCGGTCGCCTTACCCATCTCCCGAATCATTTCGCGCATTTGCGTCGGCGAATCGGGGTCGCCCATGTTTTCGAGCCGGTCGGCGAGTTCGTCCACGCGGTCGTCTTCGGTGCGGAGGCGGGCGAAGCGGCTTACCAATTTGCGCGTGGTCAGACTGCCGCAATGGGGACATTTCTCGTCGTCGGCTTCGGCGGTCATTCCGATTAGGGCGGAAAACTTTCGACCGCAAGCTTCGCAACGATATTCGAAGACAGGCATGCTACGATGTTACCGACCGGAAGTCCGCTCCACTTAATATCGATGCCGAGGAGCTAGGAACGGTAAACTTCCCAGTCACACCGCTGAGATCGCAAATGAGCAACCCAAAAGGCGGGCGCGGCCGAAGAACTGCGCGCCCCAATCAGAATTCTTCCGTCGAGCTGAACGGCGCTAGCCGAGGCTCTGGAAACAAGAAAGAAATTATCGTCAACGTTTCGAATCGAGAAACGCGCATCGCGCTGCTCGAAGATGGAAAGTTGACCGAGTACCGTGTCGAGCGCGAGGAACGCGTCGTCGGCTCCATTTTCAAGGGCATCGTTCAAAACGTTTTGCCGGGAATGGACGCGGCGTTCGTCGACATCGGCCTGGAGCGCAACGCGTTCCTTTACGTGGCCGACATCATTCCGGAGGACAACGGCGATAATTCGCCCGCCGGAGTGAAGCGTAGCGAACTTCGCCGCCGCAAGATCAAGGACCTCCTTAAACCGGGCCAGCAGGTCATGGTTCAGGTCACCAAGGGTCCGCGCGGAACGAAGGGCGCCCGAGTTTCCACCCGTATCGCCTTGCCGGGCCGCTACGTCGTCCTGATGCCGGAGAGCGGCAGCGTCGGTGTGAGCCGCAAGATCGAGGAGCGCGCCGAGCGTGAGCGCCTCCGCAAGATCGGCGACCGGATCATCCCCGACGGCTTTGGCCTTATCCTCCGCACCGAGTGCGAAGGGCGGACCGAGGGCGAGCTGAAGGCCGACGTCGCGTTCCTCCAGCATCTCTGGGCGGAAGTCCTGCGCACGGCCAAGAAGATGCGCGCTCCCGCATCTGTCCACAAGGACCAGACCCTGTTGTTCCGCACCGTCCGCGACATGTTCGGCGAGAACATCACGAAGATGGTGATCGACGATCCGGACGAGTACGAGAAGGTCCACCTCGTGGCGAGCCAGGTCGCGCCGCAGATGCGCGACAAGATCGAGCTGTTCGACAAAGACACCCCGATCTTCGACCACTACGGAATCGAGAAGGAAATCGAGCGGATCATGCAGCACAAGGTGCCGCTGAAGTCCGGCGGTTCGCTCGTCATCGACGAGATGGAAGCCTTGACCGCGATCGATGTCAACACCGGCAAGAACGTCGGTAGCACGTCGCTGAACGAAACCATCCTTCGGCAGAACCTGGAGGCGGCGGACGAAATCCTGCGCCAGCTCCGGCTGCGGGATATGGGTGGCATCATCGTCTGCGACTTCATCGACATGGAAGCCGAGAGCGACCGCAAGCGGTTGCTTGACCACTTCACGGCGGGGCTCGCCTTCGATCGGGCACGAACGAGGGTCGGACGGGTTTCTTCGCTCGGCCTCATCGAGCTCACGCGAAAGCGAACGGGTGAGTCGGTCACGCAGGAGATCACCGAGATCTGCCCGATGTGTACCGGCATCGGTCGCATCGCAAGCAAGGAAACCGTTTCGCTCTGGATCGAGCGGGATATGTGGCGCAAAGTTCACGAGGCGGGCAACGCCTTCCTCGTGGAGTGCCATCCCTCGGTCGTGGAGGCCCTCATCGGCTCCGACGGCGAGAACGTTGAGGAACTAGAGCACGAGATGCGCCGGGGAGTCTACATCCGGGCGAATTTCGACATGGAGTACGAGGAGTACGACATTCGGTCGGGCACGATCGAAGCGTTCGACCGCGAGTTCATGGGCTACCGACGTTCACAGGTGCTGGAGGCGAATATTCGCCGGTCGGCATTTGAGAACGCCAACAAGGTGATCGGTTGGACCGACGCCGGCTTCTACGTCGAACTCATCGACGGAAGCGAGCATGTCGGCGGCCGGGCGAAGGTCTGCTTACAGGATATTCGGCGGTCGTACGCGGTTGCGGATGTGATCCTTCCCGGCAGCGCGGCGCGCTAGAGGGAGTTGCTGCCCCAACCCTTGTACACGGGTTGGGTGGCTTACGTCGTACGCTTCGCTCCGGCGAGGGTGCCGCTTAAATACGATACTTCGGTTTTCGGCGGGGTTTTGGCGGCATCCCCGGCACCATCGCGTCGACGCTCCGGTCCCGCCTTGTATCTTAGATTTGGCAGCCGGCTCAGTTCGGCGCGTGTCTCGCCAAGAGGCTTATGTCCTCGTCGT
>Ga0207695_10000698_pt1 | contig 65751 bp, 45 predicted proteins | sample KBSC54metaG_FD_184354 | JGI IMG/M metagenome (GOLD analysis project Ga0207695, IMG submission 184354) | Corn rhizosphere microbial communities from Kellogg Biological Station, Michigan, USA - KBS C5-4 metaG (SPAdes) (version 2) | ecosystem: Host-associated > Plants > Roots > Rhizosphere > Soil...
TAATTTACTGGATATCAGGATAAGCGGTATCCAGTGAATGATGCGCTTTATCACTTTTTTTCATTATGAACGCGACAGAGAACAGAATATTTTTTAATATATTAAATATATTGTTAATAGGCCAATAGTTCTTGTATTCTTCTTTGGTCAGAGTTGCGGCATAGATGAACAAAAAGAGGGTGGAAGCGAAGTAGAGCAGGACGGCGAGTACGATCCAGAACTTTTTGAGGTAGTAGACGTAGATGACCGTCTGATCGGTTAGTTGTTCATAGAGGAAGAAGATGCTGTAGATGATCAGGAGGATCGCTTCCGATGAGGCCGACAGTGAATCGAAGAAGGATCCGTCGCTGCCATGCAGCAGGTTGATGATGGCGATGGGGAAGAAGATGAGGGCGCCTATCAGGGTGAAGATGCGGAAGATCTTTGTTTTGAGGGAGAGGTAGATGAAGAGGCTGATAAATACGAATTCGGCGATCGTAAAACCACTATAGAGGTAGAAGACATTGACCTTGTGTTCGAGGTAGTGAAAGATATTGTCCGAGAGAAAGGAGATAAGGCAATAAAAGAATATTACCCAAAATCCACCTTGTCTGTTCCTTTTAAAGAAGCAAACAAAGAAGATCATGGGTAATACACCAGAGAATACACTTAGAAGTGGAAGCAATACCTTTATTTTTATCCAAATATAAAAGGCATTGCAGTATAATCCAAGTAAAACGAATTAATTAAGCACCGAAGATCAGTTCCCAGATGCTGCTTTCCCAGCCTGATCTGTCAGCGACCAGAGCGTTAACGGAAGCGAGCTGGCCGTCTTCGAGAACGACTACTTTCTTAACGATGTCTTTGCCGTCTGCGTCGATTGCTACGTAAACCAGGGTTTTCTGACCGTTCTCGTTGATAGCGTTGTAGAAGCGCATTCCAACGCAACCGGGTTGAGCGAGGATGGCGTCGATGATATTGCGGCCGATCACGAAGGAGGTTACGCCTTCGCCGGTAGCTTTTGCATGGGCGTTTACGAAGTCCTGTCCCATTTCGTGGCTAATCTCTTCCCCAACCTGGCTGTAATCCTTCTTGATAGTTAACTCCTTCTGCATAAAAGTAAGTTTTTAGAGGTTTGTAAAATGTTAGTTTGTAAGGCTAAATAACCCCTAAAAAAAAAACTGGGCAACGGCCAAAATTTATGGTAAAATGCTTTAAATTGCCTGTAATTCAAGCCTGTACTGCATTGTACGGGTTTTCCCCAGGGAAGTTACGAGGGGAAAATAGAGTAGTTTCACGCGGGAAAAATAGTATTTTTACTATCCTAAAAATCGTAAAACGCCCAGGTGAAATTACCAAATGAAAGATATTCACGATATGGGAGTTTTCTGTGGATAACTAACAAGTCAGCCGTTTTAAGAAGGGGGATGGGGGTGAGAGGGTGAGGGCAGTGTAATTAAATTCCTGATTTTTCGTTAAACTGGACAATTAAAGGTAAATTCATTACCTCATAGGAGCACTGCTGCTTTTATAAAGGAGAAGAGAAGTTGATTGATACTGGATTTTAACCTTTGGTTTTTGAGGATATTGAAATCTTTTACTGGACGGTAAACGGGGACATTGGATGGTTTGTGGTTGTGAACCCATCAATCAACTTCTGGTGTAAAGATAGCCGGTGCTGTTATGTCGGGCAAGAGCAGAACTGCCCGATTTGTGAAATGTGGAAATTACTTTTCGAGTCGTAAAAATTCTAAATAAAGAGCGGGTACTTCTCCGTGCGCTGGTGAAATACAGGAATGTGGAAGGGAGTAAGCAGGGAAGCAGCTGATTGTTAAACAAAAAACTTTTGACCTATACCTATTAATTCTACAAACCTGTCGGTATGACTGCTGAATTAGTAATCAAGGTATCGATCGCGGATGATCACAAGATTTTCCGTGACGGTATTAAAATGGCGCTGAAGAATAAGGAATATCTTAGAATTCTGTGGGAGGCCGAAGATGGGAAGGACCTGGTGCATAAGATGCAGATCAAGAGACCTGACGTATTGCTTATGGATATCCGGATGCCGGAGGTGGATGGCATCAATGCTATAGGGTTGTTGCGGAAGGAATATGAGGATGTGAAGATCATTGTGCTGACGATGTATGATGACCAGGAGATGATCTCGAAGATGATGGAGATGGGGGCGAATGCTTATTTGACGAAGACTACGGAGCCGGATGAGATCTATCAGGCTATTCTGACCTGTATGAATGACGACTTTTATTTCAATGACCTGGTGAATAAGGCGGTGTTATCGAAGCTGCAGACGAAGCGGCAGGTGCGGCAATTCTATCCGAGTCCTATTAAATTCTCGGAGAAGGAGATCCGGATATTGAAATTATTGGCGGAGGATAAGACGACGGAGGAGATATCGAAGGAAGTTTTTTTGTCGACGAGGACGATCGAGACGATCCGGCAGAACATGAAGACGAAGATTGGGGCGAAGACGATTGCGGGGTTGATCATGTATGCGATGAGGAATAAGATTATTGATTAGCGCGGGGCGCGTGTGGGGGGGGCTTAGGTGGGGGCGGTGCCAGGCCTGGTGGCGCCCAATAAAAAATGCCTGCTTTTACGAAGCAGGCACCTTACAAACTTTTTACAAACCAGAGAAGAGAACCAACAGGATTCTGACTCATTTGGCCGGCCGGTCAGTTGGGCCGGGATATTGGATGGCTGGTGGTGTTTTCATAGGAACATGGAACTCGGTTTTCATAGGACCGGACAGTAAAAAAGGATAGTTTGGACTTTATAGGATACTGAACGGAATTATTAGAGTTTTGGCAAAAATTATTGAAAAATGAAAATTTTTGCCTCAACATGTCTAATGTCTGTACCCGGAGGGTACGTTCTGGACAAAGTCCAGAAAAAGTAAGTTGATTGACATTGGATTTTGCGTGGATTTCATAGATATTGAAATTACGTTTGGACGGTTTCAAGGACATTGGACGGTCTGAGGTTGCTAATCCTCGTCAATCAACTTGTAACAAAAATAGCTGTGGATAAGTATGTGGACAAGAGCACAAATGCTGAATTTTAACCTTTCGGGTTTTACTGGCAGGATAGTAGAATAACTATGTTTTTTAACGTATAAATTCCTCTTTAATATCGAAAAAAAACCACTTATCTTCGTGAATAGGTATGTGGGAATGTACATAGCAAAAGTTCGGCAGCCTATCCAACTGCCCGTTGTATAAACACTAAAATCGTATGAAAAGACCAGAGCTAAACCAAGCGATCAAGGTTGCCATTGCAGATGACCACGCACTTTTCCGGGCTGGCGTTAAAACAGCATTAGCCGTTAAAAAGGATGTTGAACTGATAGCCGAGGCGGACAACGGCATGCAGTTGCTGAATCTGCTGAAACACGTTGAGCCAGACGTTATTCTACTGGACATTCAGATGCCTATAATGGACGGGATCCAGACCCTTCCGGAGATTCGCAAAGATCACCCCCACGTAAAGGTTATCATACTTTCGATGCATAACGACCACTCCATGATATCCAAGCTGATGGAGATCGGTGCTAATTCCTACCTGACCAAGAACTCTGATTCGGAGACCATCTACCAGGCGATCAAGACCTGCTACGAACAGGAGTTTTTCTTCAATGAATTGACCAATAAGGCCTTGTTAACGGGTCTGCGCACCAAGAGACCCGAGATCGGGACTCCCCAGGACGTCAATCTGACCGAGAAGGAGCTGACCGTGCTGAAGCTGATGTGCGAGGAGAAGACGACCAAGGAGATAGCCGATATCGTCGATATCAGCCCCCGTACCGTAGAAGCGATCCGGGATAAGCTGAAGACGAAGACGGGCGCAAAATCAATGGCCGGCCTGGTTATGTACGCGGTAAAAAATGGGATTATCGAGCAGCAGTAATTACATCAATTACAACGGTGTTTTGTATCCGGCTGACCGTCCTTTGGTGACGGCGGACAATCGCGGTTTCCGATATGGCGACGGGATATTTGAGACCCTCTATGTCCGCGAGGGAGGGATCAGACTTTCTGACTATCATTTTGAGCGGCTTGTGGCCGGGATGGGGGTATTGGATATGGAGGTACCCGTTGGTTTTGTGGAGAAGCTCGAACGTGAGGTGATGGCGCTTTGTGAGGTGAATGGGGGTCTTGTGCGCGGCCCGGCGAGGGTGAGGTTGGTGGTGTTTAGGGGGGAGAGCTCGTTTTTGGGGCCGGTGGATAGGGTGGGTCATTATATTATACAGGCATGGCCGATAGAGGGGGGGAAGGGGGGAGAAGGAATTAGGCTTGGGGTATTTCCGGGGGGGCGTAAGGCCTGTGACGTGCTGGCCAATCTCAAATCGAATAATTATCTCCTTTATATACTGGCGGCGCAATATGCGCGAAAGCAGGGGTTGGACGATTGCCTGGTGTTAAACAGCCGGGAGCGGCTGGCGGACTCGACCATTGCCAATCTGTTCTATATCCGGGACTCGGTGTTTTATACGCCGCCGCTGTCTGAAGGCGGGGTGGCCGGGGTTATGCGGCGGCATTTGCTGGAGGCGTTGCCCGGGGCGGGGTATACCGTGCTTGAACAGCCGGTGACTATTGGGGATCTGATGGAGGCTGATGAAGTGTTTCTGACCAATGCGATAAGGGGGATTGTGCCGGTTGGGAGTTTTGGGGGAAAGGAGTTTGGGGGTGGGCTCACGCGGGTTGTTGGGGAACGGATGTTAGGGATGTTGAGGGACAAGTGATAAGGATGTTGAGGGAACGGATGTTAGGGATGTTGAGGGACAAGTGGTAAGGATGTTGGGGGTCAAGTGATAAGGATGTTGAGGGACAAGTGGTAAGGATGTTGATGACCCGCTGATGCAGTTGTTGATGAGTGACAGGTAAAAGCGCTAAAATAGTTGAACAGATGGCCCGGGGCTTGCGGTAATTCTTTTCTTTTGAAGGATGGAGAAGATGGTTATCTTTTGGTTCCGGCGCGACCTGCGGCTGGATGACAATGCGGGTCTTTATCACGCGCTTAAGAGTGGGCATCCGGTGCTGCCCGTGTTCATCTTTGACCGGAATATTCTCGATCTTTTGGAGGACAAGACCGACCGCAGGGTCGAATTTATACATTCAGCGCTTGTGGAGATGCAGGAGCAGCTGAGGGAACGGGGCGCATCGATGGAGATACATTATGGCGTCCCCCCGGACGTATTCCGGCAGCTGACGGATGACTATCTAATAATGGGGGTTTATACGAATACCGACTATGAACCCTATGCGACTGAGCGGGATATGGCCGTGGGCCGGTTGATGGAAGAGCGGGGCATTCCTTTCTACAGCTATAAAGACCAGGTCATTTTTGAAAAGGGGGAGGTAGTTAAGGACGACGGCAAGCCCTATACCATCTATACCCCCTACAGCCGGAAGTGGAAGTCGACCCTGAACGATTATTACCTATCCTCTTATCCCACGAAGAAATACTGGCGTCATTTTTTGAAACGGCCTTCCCGGGCGATACCCTCATTGGCTTCCATGGGATTTGCTGCTACCGGTGAGCCTTTTCCCCCGGCGACTGTCCGGGCTGATCTGCTGCGGAACTATGACAAGCGAAGGGACTTTCCCGGTGTGGAGGGAACCAGCCGAATGGGGGTTCATCTCCGGATGGGCACGGTGAGCATCCGTGCGCTGGCGCGAAAGGCGGGGGAGCTGAGCGAAACATATCTGAACGAGCTGATCTGGCGGGAATTCTATCAGATGATCCTCTGGCATTTTCCCGGGGTTGGGAAAGGGAGGTCTTTTAAGCCAGCCTATGACCATATCCGGTGGCGTAATAACGAGAAAGATTTTGAACGCTGGTGTGCCGGTCAGACGGGCTATCCGATCGTCGATGCGGGTATGCGGGAGCTGAATGCGACGGGGTTTATGCACAACCGGGTAAGGATGATCGTAGCATCTTTCCTGGCCAAGCATCTGCTGATCGACTGGCGGTGGGGGGAGGCGTATTTTGCGGAAAAGCTGCTGGACTTTGAGCTGGCTTCGAATAACGGTAACTGGCAGTGGGCGGCTGGCAGTGGCTGTGATGCGGCGCCCTATTTCCGGGTCTTCAACCCGACGACGCAGACCCGGCGGTTCGACCCCGAGCTCAGCTATATCCGGCATTGGGTGCCCGAGTGGCAGGCGCCGGGCTATCCGCGACCGATGGTCGATCATGAGCAGGCGCGGAAGCGGGCATTGGAGGTCTATGCGAGGGCGGTGAAGGAGGGGTAGGGGGAGGTTGGACGGCTCCGGATGGAGTGGTGCAAGGGCCCTGGGTGGAGTGATGCAAGGGGTCCGCGCGGAGTGGTGCAAGGGGTCCGGGTGGGGATTGGGTTTATCCGACGATCTCCATTGGCGTGTCGGCCGGCTCCTGCGCGTGGATACGGCTATAGGTGGCGAGCAGGGTTTGGATGGCTTTTCTGCCTTCGTCGCCCAGGGAAAGGGAATAGTTGTTGACGTAGAGGTCGATGTGCTGGCGCATGACGCTGACGTCCATCTCCTGGGCATGTTCCTTTACATAGTTGGAAAGGTTGGGGTAGTGTGCGAAGGCATATTCGAGGCTCCGGCGGATAAGCGAGTTTACTTTTATCGACAGGGCTGGATCGAGGTCTTTGCGGAAGACGATGCCGCCCAAGGGGATCGGGGCACCGGTCTCTTTTTCCCAGAACTCTCCCAGGTCAACCAGTTTGGTCAGCCCCCGTTGCTGGTAGGTGAAACGGTTTTCATGAATGATCACGCCGCAGTCTACGCGACCGGAGAGGACGGCGTCTTCGATCCCGGAGAAGACCATGAACTCTTTTCGGGTGGCCCGGGGGAAGGCGAGGGAGAAGAGCAGGTGCGCGGTAGTCTGTTGGCCGGGAATGGCGATGGTGCAGCTGTCGACGGCCGGCAAAGGCCTGTCTTCGCGGGATATCAGCAGGGGACCGACGCCTTTTCCGAGCGCGCCGCCGGCCTCCAGCAGCCGGTACTGGTGCAGGACAAGGGGTAGAACACCATAGCTGATCTTGGAAATGTCCAACCTTCCCTCCATGGCCCACTGGTTGAGGGTCTGAACGTCTTCCAGGGCGACGTCGAAGTCCAGACCTTCGGTGTCGATCTTTTTGTTGACGAGGGCGTCGAAGATAAAGGTATCGTTAGGGCAGGGGCTAAATCCAAGGGTAAATCGCATTGAAGAATTTTTTTATAGTTGTTCGAATATCTCGTCTTTTGTCGTGTTCAATGTTTCCAGCAGGCTGATCAGCCGGGTGTTCAGGTTGGCGATAGCCGACCGGATATCCCATTTTGTCTTGTCTCTTACGCCGATGTCGTTCGAAACGGCCCTCAGCTGGAGAAAGGGTATTTTTTCCTGCAGGCAAACATAGTGTAGCCCGCCGCCTTCCATGCTTTCAACAACGGCGTCTGTATTTTGTTGATACCATCTTATCCGGGTCGGATCGGTGGTTATCTCGTTGACAGTAATGGCGGGTACGAGGTCGAGGGATGTCAGCTCCAGCAAGCGCCGGTAGGGGTTGACGAGCTGGCCGCCGGTGAAGGGGGGGGCGTCGGGAGGGGTCAGCCGCAGGTCGAAGAGAGTTTTGAATGTCTGGTCTTCCCAGACGCCCAGGTCGGCGAGGGTGTCTTTTTGGATCGCCAGGACCTCTCCGGGCTTTCTGCCGGTGAAGCTGCCGGCGATGCCCGCCTGGATGATCAGCTGGGGGCGCTGTCTGCCAATCTGTCGCATGAGGGACCAGGTTGTGGGGAGGCTGCCGACGCCTGTGATGAGGGGGGTGATGGTGAGGTGGCTGACGCTGGTGACGGGGGGGATGATGAGGTGGCTGACGCTGGTGACGGGATCGGGGGGGCCCGATGAGTGGTTGGGGGTAGTTGCCGGAAAATCGGGTGCAGCTGCCAGATAATCAAGGGTTGGCTGCAGTTCGAAGGGGGTGGCGGCCGTAAGGAGAATATGCATGCTGCAAATATCCGGAATCATTTAACTTTGCGGGAATTTTAAAGAAGGATAGAATATGGTGTATTTGACGCGCCTGGAACATTTCAATGCTGCGCATAAGTTGTACAATCCAGGCTGGAGCAGGGAAAAGAACGAAGAGGTCTTTGGCAAATGTGCCAATGAGAATTGGCATGGGCATAACTACGATCTTTATGTGACCATCAAGGGGGACCCGGACCCGGACACAGGATTTTTATTTGATGTGAAGAAGCTGAGTCAGATCATCAAGGATCAGGTCATCGAAAAGGTGGACCACCGGAACCTGAATCTGGAGGTTGATTTTCTCAAGGGGAAGATGTGTTCGACGGAGAATCTGGCCATCGGGATCTGGCAGCAGCTGGTACCGCATCTGCCGGCAGAGATCAAGCTGCATTGTATCAAGCTGTATGAGACCCCGAGGATCTATGTGGAGTATTTTGGATAAAGGGGGGAACCACGGGTTGGGAGGGAGAGGACGGGGGAAAGGTAGATTGTTGGCCGAATGAAAAAATAAAAAGCCATGAGCGTTCGTGAAAGAAAAGTTGCGGTTTTTCGGAAGGAGCATTTTAATGCGGCGCACCGCATTTTTAATCCTGCGTGGGATGACAGGAAGAATGCGGAGGTGTTTGGCAAGTGCAGCAATCCGAATTATCACGGTCACAACTATGAGCTGATCGTGAAGGTGGTGGGTGTGCCTGACCCTGAGACCGGCTATGTAATGGACATGAAGGTGTTGTCGCGCATCACCGCGGAGGAAGTGCTGGAGAAGTTCGATCATAAGAATCTGAACCTGGATACCGAATATTTTAAGGATCTTAACCCTACGGCGGAGCATATTGCAATGGTCATTTATGATCTGCTGCGGGTGCGTATCGATAGCAAACTTGATTTACAGGTAAGACTATATGAGACAGAAAGGAATTTTGTCGAATACCCTGCGGATTAAACTATAAACGATGGCTTATACGAAAATCGACCAGTACGACGAAAAGGTCACCCTAGCTCTAACAAAGAATTACCAGCAGTCGCTGGACCTGCTTGGTGAAGATCCTGCCCGTGAAGGATTGTTAAAGACGCCGGAGCGGGTAGCGAAGGCGATGCAGTTCCTGACACAGGGCTATGCGCAGGATGCGCATTCCATTCTGAACTCGGCCAAGTTCCACGAAGATGTCAGCGAGATGATCCTGGTGAAGGACATCGAACTTTACAGCCTGTGTGAGCATCATATGCTGCCTTTTTTTGGCAAGGCGCATGTCGCGTATATTCCCAATGGCTGGATCACGGGGCTGAGCAAGATAGCCAGGGTCGTGGATGTGTATGCCAGGCGTCTGCAGGTGCAGGAGAGAATGACCACGCAGATACTGCATGCCATAAAGGAAACCCTTAATCCGCTGGGGGTAGCTGTCGTTATTGAGGCTTCTCATTTGTGTATGATGATGCGGGGAGTGCAGAAGCAGAACTCGGTCACGACGACTTCTGCCTTCTGGGGGGAATTCGAGAAGAATGAAACGAGGAGTGAGTTCACCAAGCTGATATCCTCTAATCTGCATTAATTTTCTTTTTTTTGAATCGGGTCTTTGTGGCATATTTGCCACCGGGGATGAATGAGAACTATTTTGTGATGATGTCATCTCCAGTTCACCTAAACACCTAGGAATATGAAGCACGCGTATGTCTTCCCGGGACAGGGATCTCAGTTCGCCGGCATGGGAAAGAATCTTTATGAGAATAGCGCTTTTGCGAAGAAATTATTCGAGCAGGCCAACGAGATAATTGGGTTTCGTATTTCTGATGTCATGTTCAACGGCACGGAAGAAGAGCTTCGACAGACGAAGGTGACCCAGCCGGCCATCTTTCTTCATTCGGTTATAGTGTTTAAGGGCATCGAGAATAATAAACCCGATATGGTTGCGGGGCATTCGCTGGGAGAGTTCTCGGCGCTTGTCGCGAACGGGGTGCTGAGCTTTGAGGATGGTCTTCAGCTGGTGGCTGCGCGTGCGATGGCGATGCAGCGGGCCTGCGAGAAACAACCATCATCGATGGCGGCCGTGCTTGGTCTGGAAGACGCCAAAGTAGAAGAGATCTGTGCGGCGGTGCAGACGGAGACGAGCGAAATTGTCGTTCCCGCGAATTACAATTGTCCCGGACAGCTGGTCATCAGCGGATCGGTCCGTGGAGTTGAAGTGGCCTGCGAGCGGATGAAAGCGGCTGGCGCGAAGCGTGCGCTGATCCTGCCGGTGGGCGGGGCTTTTCACTCACCGCTGATGGCTTCGGCGCAGGATGAGCTGAAGAGCGCGATAGAGAAGACAACGTTCTATAACCCTATCTGCCCGGTATACCAGAACGTAGTTGCGAAGGCTGTCGTGGCGAAGGACGAGATCAAGAAGAATCTTATCGATCAGCTGACGGGCGCCGTTAGGTGGACGCAGTCGATCCAGTCAATGATAACGGACGGGGCTTCTCATTTTTCGGAGATCGGTCCCGGTAAGGTGTTGCAGGGACTGATACAGAAGATCGACAAGACGACGCAGGTTGATGGTGTGAGTTAGGACACGGTTCGCTGAGATACGGAGAGGGCGCAGTTGACCCAGCCGGCGTCGAAGCTGGCGTTGTATCTTTTATAGAAATTGATGGCGGGTTCGTTCCAGTCCAGGACCTGCCAGACCATTCCCGAGAATTTCTTTTCTTTTACTTCTTCCAGCAGGCGGTCGAAGAGCAATTTGCCCAGGCCTTTGCCGCGCATTTTTTCTGTGACGATGAGGTCTTCGAGATAGAGACGCTGGCCCTTCCAGGTACTATAACGGATATAGTAAAGCGCGAAGCCTTCGACCACGCCTTCGACGGTGACGACGAATGCCCACCAGACGGGGTTGGGGCCGAAGCCGCTCTCTGTGAAGTGTTCGAGGGTCACTGTGACTTCGTCGGGGGCCTTTTCGTAGAGGGCCAGTTCGTGGACGAGCTCCAGGAGGCGGGGGCAGTCCTCGCGGACTGCCCTGCGGATGGAAATATCGTTATTGGTGGTGTTGCTCATGTTGTATGTTTAGGACGAGACCCCCCGAAGGGTGACTTAGTGTCCCCATTTGACCCAGGTTGCGCCCCAGGTGAAGCCACCGCCGAAGGCGGCGAGTACGAGATTGTCTCCTTTTTTCAGTCGGTCTTTCCAGTCCCAGAGACAGAGGGGGATGGTTCCGGCTGTGGTGTTGCCATAGCGCTGAATATTGATCATGACCTTTTCTTCGGCGAGGCCCATGCGGTGCGCTGTGGCGTCGATTATACGCTTGTTGGCCTGGTGTGGAACGAGCCAGCTGATGTCGTCGGCAGTGAGGTGGTTGCGTTCCATCAGCTCGGCGCTGATGTCGGCCATTCCTTTTACGGCGAATTTGAAGACGGCCTGGCCTTCCTGGTAGATATAGTGTTCTTTGGCGGCTACCGTCTCATAGCTGGAAGGGCGGAGGGAGCCGCCGGCTTTCATGTGGAGGTGGTTGCGTCCGCTGCCGTCGCTCTTGAGGATGCTGTCGAGGACGCCGTATCCGTCATAGTTGGGTTCGAGCAGGACGCCGCCGGCGCCGTCGCCGAAGATGATACAGGTGGTGCGGTCGCTGTAGTCGACGATGCTGCTCATCTTGTCGCCGCCGATGACGACCACTTTTTTGAACCGGCCGCTCTCGATGTACATGGCCCCGGATGTGAGGGCGTAGATGAAGCCTGAGCAGGCGGCGCTCATATCAAATCCCCAGGCATTTTTTGCCCCTATCTTGTCGCAGACGATATTGGCTGTGGAGGGGAAAAGCATGTCGGGGGTTACGGTGGCAACGATCACGCAATCAATCTCTTCCGGGCTAATTCCCCGTTGGCGGCAGATCTCCAGCACCACCGGTACGCAGAGGTCGGAGGTGGCCTTTCCTTCGCCCTTCAGGATCCTTCTTTCTTCAATCCCTGTCCTGGTGCGGATCCATTCGTCGTTGGTGTCAACTATCTTTTCGAGGTCGGCATTGGTCAGACGGTCTTCGGGTACATATCCTCCGATCGCAGTAATAGCGGCGGTCATTTTATTGCTCATTATTAAATTCCAATCAGGTTTATAAAAAGATTTTTGCAAAGGTGCTGAAAAATATTGAATAACGGGGGGGAAGGGGTCTTATTATGCGGGTGGGGTGGGAGTGGATGTACTGGTTGGAAGGGGGTGATCAAACCGGATTGGGTGGATGTACTTATAGGGGTAGGGGGCGTGTGGGGATATTAACGAATTAGCCTATTTTCGCAGCCATGATAGCCTTTTTGCGTGGTACGTTTGCCTATAAGAGCCCGGCCCTGGTCCATATGGATGTTGGAGGAGTGGGTTATGAGCTCCAGATCAGTCTGAATACTTATTCTCATATCGAAAGTTTGGACAAAGGGTTGCTACTCACCTATCTGCATATTCGGGAGGACGCACATGTCCTGTACGGGTTTTTCGAGCGGGCGGAGAAGGACCTGTTCATCCAGCTGATCAGCGTATCGGGGGTTGGCGCGTCCACGGCCCGGATGATGCTATCGGCCATGAAGCCGGAGGAGATCACCCGCGCGATCCTGCAGGGCAATGCCCGGCAGCTGGAAAGCATCAAAGGGATCGGCAAGAAGTCGGCAGAAAGGATCATCCTTGAACTGAGGGATAAGGTGGGTAAGGGTAAAGAAGATACCACAAATATTTCATCGCTGACAAGCAATACGTTGGAACTGGATGCGTTAAATGCCCTGATCACGCTTGGCATCGCGAGACCCGCCGCAGAAAATGCAATCAAGAAGGTGAGTCGTGAGGGGGTTGATAAAGTCGAGGATCTTATTAAACAAGCCTTAAAATTCCTGTAGCCTATTGGACGAACTTTATCTAACTAATTCATTGAGGAAGATTGACCCGTTATTTGTTTCAGCTATCCCTGGCAACGTTACTGTTGACCGCGGCGTCGGTTGTTTGTGCGACAACTGCATCCGCGCAAGTCGACACAGTAAGACATAGGACAGATACGGTAGGACTCTCTCCGGATATGTACCGTCTCAGGAGGGCTGCGGATTCTATCCGGCGGCTCGGGGATTCTATACGCAGGCTCAATAATAATGTGACTCCCGGCAACGCCAATCCGGGTGCTCCTGGTAATGTGCCCCCCGGCGCTCCCGGGAACGTGACCCCTGGTGCTCCTGGTATCCCCAGCTATCAGCGCATATACGATACCGGCGCCCCCCGTATGCCGGCCGATACTTTCCATAAGGACACGCTCCGATTTCCCCTGTATGACCGACGCGGAGACAGATGGACCAATCCCAACAAGAATCCATTTGACCTCAAGGACCCGGCCAATATTCACGATTCGATCGAATATGACCCGGTCACCAAGCAATATTACATTATTGAAAAAATTGGTAGCCAGTATTTTAGGAAGCCTACTTACCTGACCTTCGACGAGCTGATGCAGATGCAGGGGCAGAATTCGGAGGACGACTATTTCCGGAAGCGGGCCGACGCGCTGGATGCATTAAACCGAAAGTTGCTGCGGCCCAAGCTGTCTGTCAGCGACAACCTGTTCAACCGGATCTTTGGCAACGGGAAGATCGACATCCGGCCGCAGGGGAATGTGGACATCAATGCGGGTTTCCAGAGTCAGAATATCCAGAATCCGACATTGCCGGAAAGTGCGAGGCGGACCTGGTCGCCGGATTTTGGGATGAACGCCAACCTGAACGTGGTAGGGAATATCGGCGACAAGCTGAAGCTCCCCATTTCCTATAATACCCTGGCCAATCTCGACCTGGAGAACCAGCTGAAGCTGGACTATACGGGTGGTCCGGACGAGATCATCAAGAAGATCGAGGCGGGGAACGTGAGCTTTACAACGCCCAGTACGCTGATGACCGGCGCCCAGTCCCTTTTTGGTATCAAGACCAAGATGCAGTTCGGCCGGTTGTCGGTCACTGCGGTGCTGGCCAACCAGCGTTCGCAGAAACAGAATATCGCTTCCCAGGGCGGCGCAGCGGTCACCTCTTACTCTTTCAAGGCCGATGACTACGAAGAGAACCGGCACTTCCTGCTGGCCCAGTATTTCCGCAACAACTATAACAAGGCGATGTCCCGGCTGCCGATCGTCACGTCGCAGGTACAGATACTTCGTATGGAGGTCTGGGTTACGAACCGCAACGGCATCGACACGGGGTCCCGCCAGATCGTGGGTCTGATGGACCTTGGTGAATCGGCTCCCTACAATAAGAACATCCATCCGTTGACGGGTCTGCCTTATCCCTTCAACAACGCCAATACGGAATACAATTCGATCGTCGGTGACAAGTCGAGCCGGAGTCCGTCACAGGCGGCGAACAAGCTCAATTCACTGGGGCTGGCGCAGGTACAGGACTTCGAGATCGTGTATGCGCGGAAGCTAAACGCTCAGGACTACTATTTCAATCCGCAGGTGGGCTTTTTGTCGGTCAATCAGACTCTGCAGTCCAACGATGTGCTGGCTGTGGCCTACCAGTACAGCTATAACGGGCAGATCTACCAGGTGGGTGAGTTCGCTTCGGATGTTCCGCCGGATACGGCGGTCGGTACGGGGGCGGGCTCTTCGAAGGTGTTGTACCTCAAATTGCTGAAGGCGACGTCCCAGCGGACGAATCTGCCGTTGTGGAACCTGATGATGAAGAACGTCTATTCCCTGAAGACGCCGGCCGGTGGCATTCTGTCGAATATCCAACAAGCCGGTTTTCAGTTCAATATCAATTATGACGAGCCGAGCAAGGGTACGAAGCGCTATCTGCCAGAAGGACCGAAGGCGGCTATTCCCCTGCTGACGGTGCTGAACCTGGACCGACTGAATGCGCATAACGATCCGCAGCCGGACGGGATCTTTGACTACCTGGAAGGGTATACCGTACTTTCAAACCAGGGGCGGATCATCTTCCCCCTTCTGGAGCCTTTTGGCCGTGACCTCGATTCCATTGCTTTTCAGGGGGCGCCGCAGTCCTTAAAGGATAAATACGTTTTTTACCAGCTGTATGATACGATCAAGGCGGTGGCGCAGACCTATGCTAACGTGGACCGATATGTGCTGAGCGGGACGGCCAAGGGGCAGTCGACCTCGAATCTTTCGTTGAATGCGTATAATGTTCCTCCCGGCTCTGTTGTGGTCACCGCCGGTGGTCAGACGTTAAAAGAGAATGTGGACTATGTGGTCGACTACAACCTGGGTCAGGTGCAGATCATCAACCAGGCCATTATCAATTCGGGGACTCCGGTGAATGTCTCGTTTGAGAATAACGCCAGCTTTGGGCTGCAGCAGCGAAGCTTTATGGGGGTGCGTATGGATTATCTGGCCAAGTCGACGGCGACGGAGTCGTTGAATTTCGGCGCGACCTTCGAAAGACTGAATGAGCGGCCTTTCTTCAGCAAGACAGAATACGGGGAGGATCCCATCCGCAATACCATGTATGGCGCCGACGTCAACTACCGGGGGCAACTGCCGGGACTTACGCGTCTGCTGGACAAGCTGCCTTTTTATTCTACGAAGGAGATGAGTACCATCAATGCCTATGGTGAAGGAGCGATCCTGCGACCGGGGCATCCGCCGCAGATCGGCAAAGGGACGAGCGGCGCGGTGTATATCGACGACTTCGAGGGTTCGACGAGCTCGATCGATCTGCGGTTTCCGCTGACGAGCTGGGCGCTGGCGTCTGCTCCGGATGGCAGCAAAGGGCAGTTCCCTGCATTGTTCCCCGAAGCGAGTCTGACGGACTCGGTCGACTATGGGTTTAACCGCGCGAAATTCGCCTGGTATAATATCGAGCCGACTCTGCAGGACCGGACCAATCCGAATAACCCCGACAAAAATGAGAATACGCTGCTGGACCCCCGTGTGGGACCGATACAGACGCAGCAGCTCTTCCCGGAACAGACGGTGCAGACGGGTCAGGCGCAGCTGATCACTTTCGATATGGCCTACTACCCTTCGGAGAAGGGGCCCTATAACTTTGATGCCCGGCCGGGCAGCGTCGACGGCACCGGCAAGCTGCTGAACCCGCAAAAACGCTGGGGTGGTATCATGCGCGCTCTCGACCAGACGGATTTCGAGACGAACAATATCGAGGTGCTGCAGTTCTGGATGTTGAGTCCGTTCGCAAAGACGGCGAGTGGCGCGGGCAATAGCACGGGCGGTCAGATGTATATCGATCTGGGTAGTGTTTCGGAGGATATCCTCAAGGACGGCAAGAAGCAGTTCGAGAACGGGTTGAACACGCCGAACATCAACTCCCAGATAGACGAGAGCTCTGTGTGGGGAAGGGTGCCGGCCAATCCGATACAGGTGACTACGGCATTCAGCAATGACGCTTCCGACCGGCCTTATCAGGACGTGGGCTTCGACGGTATGACGGACAGTGCCGAAAGGACCAAATACCAGCGTTATCTGAATACGCTTGCCGCCACTTTCGGGACGGGGTCTGCGATCTATCAGAAGGCGGCGAACGACCCGTCGAGCGATAATTTCACCAACTACCGTGACCCCAGCTATGACGCGTCGCAGGCAGGTATACTCGGTCGTTATAAGAACGTCAACAATCCGCAGGGCAACTCGCCGATCGCTACGACGGGGTCCACTACTATCTCCGCGTATACGCTGTATCCGGATCAGGAAGACCTGAACAAGGACAATACGATGAATACGCTGGAAGAATATTTCGAGTACAAGGTGAACCTGGTCCCGAATGGTTTTGGGTCGGGCTATATCACGGACTCGATGACCTTTGCTCCCAGTGGTGGCGTTAAGCAGACCTGGTATCAGTTCCGCATACCTATTTCTGAGTACTATCAGAAGGTGGGTAATATTCCGGACTTCAAGTCCATCCAGTTCATCCGTATGTATCTTACCGGGTTTACAGACTCGGTGGTGTTGCGTTTCGCCAAGCTCGAGCTGGTGCGCAACAACTGGAGGAACTTCAATTATATCGTCGATACGACGGGTAATTTTACGGCGTTGCCTGCCAATAATGTCACCACGTTCAATGTGACGGCCGTCAATATCGAGCAGAACAGCTCGCGCCAGCCTATTCCCTATGTCACGCCTCCCGGTGTGGTCAGGCAGCAGGAGCTGAGCAATAACAATGTCAACCTCCTTCTGAACGAACAGGCGATGAGCCTGCAGATCTGTAATCTTGTTCAAGGAGATGTGCGTGGGGTATATAAAACCACTGCACTTGACCTGCGTCGTTATGGTACTATGGATATGTTCATCCATGCTGAGGCTACGGGCAACCAGAACGGGATCAACGACAACGACCTTTCCGCGGTGATCCGTATGGGTAGTGATTTTGTGAGCAACTATTATGAAATTCGTATTCCGCTGAAGCGAACGGTGTGGGGGGCTACCACGGCAGACGCCATCTGGCCTTCGGCCAACAACCTCAGCCTGAACCTGCAGCGACTGATAGCGTTGAAGGTCAACCGAAATAATAAGGGGGTGAGCAACGCCTATTATAAAGAGACGGATGGGACCGGGCGAACGTATGCCATTTTGGGTAATCCCAATCTGGGGGCGATACAGGCCTTTTTCCTGGGCGTGCAGAACGTCAACCTGGCCTCGGCGTGTTCGGAGATATGGTTCAACGAGCTGAGGCTGACCGATATAAGCACCCAGGGGGGGTGGGCGGCAGTGGGCAAGGTGGACATCAAGCTGGCTGACCTCGGTACGCTGACGGTGTCGGGAAGTAACCGGACGGCGGGATTCGGAACTATCGACCAGAGTACGAACGAGCGGTCGCTGGATAATAATCAGCAATTCGATGCGGCGACGAACCTGGAGCTGGGCAAGCTGCTGCCGAAGAAGGCGGGCATGTCGATACCGGTGTATGCCGGATTGACGAAGACGACGAGTACGCCGCAGTATGACCCATTCGATCTGGACATCAAGCTAAAAGACAAGCTGAAGGCGGCGCCGGGTGCGCAGAAGGATTCGATAAGGGAGCAGGCTGTTGACCAGACGACGATAACGACGGTCAATTTCACGAATGTTCATAAGAATAACACCTCGAATAAGAAGCTAAAGGTCTGGAGCATCGAGAATGTGAATGTCAGCTATTCCTATAGCCGGACGGAGCACCATAGTCCGCTGGCGGTGGAGGATGAGCTGATCGTGCATAAGGCCACGCTGGCGTATAACTATAACCGTCAGGCAAAATTCATAGAGCCATTTAAGAAGAAGATCAAGTCGAGGTCGCCGTGGCTAGGGCTTATCCGGGACTTTAACTTCAACCCGATGCCGACGGTGCTGGGCTTCCAGGCGAATGTCATCCGGCAGTTCGGCGCTTACCGAAGCCGAAATATCGGCGGGCCGCAGAATATCCTGCCGGAGACCTATAACAAGTTCTTTACGTTCGATCGTCTGTATACGTTGCGCTGGGACTTTACGCGGTCGCTGGCGCTGGATTTCACGGCTACCAACCGGTCGTGGATCGATGAGGACAGCGGCCGGCTCGATAAGGCGCAGCGGAAGAAGATGTGGGACCGGTTCTTCAAGGGTGGTCGCACGGTGCTGTATACACAGAATGCGAATCTCACCTATACCTTCCCGTTGAGCAAGATACCGGCGCTGGACTGGACCAAGGTGCAGGCGGGATATTCGGCGTCCTATACCTGGACGGGGGCTTCGCAGCTGGCGCTGACCCTGGGGAACACGCTGCAGAACACGCAGCAGCGTACGTTGCTGGCCGATTTTGATTTTACACGACTTTACTCGAAGTGGGGATTGCTGAAGCGGCTCGACCAGAATGTGCAGCAGCGGCAGGGGCAGCAGGGGGCCAGACAGGATACGGCGCGGAAGAAGCCGGGTTCTGGAGAAAATCAGCCGTATGAGCTGAAGGGGGTCATGAAGGGACTGGCGAGGATATTGACGTCGCTGAAGCATGTTACCTTTAATTATGCCGATAACTCATCGTCCACCATCTATGGATTTTTGGACAGCACGCATGTGCTGGGGATGGATTTCCGGTCGATGCAGCCGGGATGGGGGTATGTGTTTGGACGGCGGGCGGATACCTCCTTTATCAACGGGCTGGGCAAGAGGGGGCTGATCTCTACGGATACGACGCTGAACAACCAGAATATGATCAGCTATACGCAGAAGATATCGGCGTCAGCGGTCCTCGAGCCGGTGCGTGATCTGCATATTACGCTGAACCTGGACAAGACGTTCGGGCAGAACTATTCCGAGCTCTACAAGGATACGGCGGGGGGCAGCGGCTATTCGCGGCTGAATCCTTATATGGCGGGGACCTTCAGCGTTTCCTTTATCTCCTACAATACACTGTTCGAGTCGTATAAGCCGAATGAGATATCGAAGACATTTGCCAAGTTCGAGACTTACCGTGGCATTATCTCTTCGCGGCTGGGGGCGATCAATAAGTATACCGGTGGTCTGGTCGGCAGCGACGGGTATTCGGCTGGTTATGGCCGTTATGCGCAGGACGTACTGATCCCGGCCTTTATCGCGGCGTATACGGGCAAGAGTCCGAGTACGGTGGCGCTGATCAATGAGAAGGGTGGGGATGTTACGTCGAATCCTTTCTCGGGCTATCTGCCGAAGCCGAACTGGCATATCACGTATAGCGGGCTGAACCGGTTGCCGTGGTTCAACAAGGTCTTTACGAGCTTCAATGTCACGAATGGGTATACGAGTACGCTGAGCATGAATAGCTTCAATTCCGACCTGCGTTATCGCGACCCGCTGGGGTATGGGACGCCAGGGTTTATAGATACGATCAGCGGGAACTTCGTGCCTTATTATGCGGTGCCGAATATTACGATCCAGGAGCAGTTTGCGCCGTTATTGGATGTCGATATGCAGTTCGTGAACCAGGTGCAGGCCAAGGTGGGGTATAGCCGGAGCCGGACGTTGAGTCTGAGTCTGGTGGATTTCCAGCTGAGCGAGAGCCGGTCGACGGAGATCACGATCGGTGGTGGTTTCCGCAAGCGGGGGGTGGGGCTGCCGTTCGGATGGAAGGTGGCGGGTAATGGGAAGACGCCGCCGAATGGGCCGCCGGGCAGCATCAACTCGCAGAAGGCACAGAATGATCTTACTTTCCGACTGGATATAAGCATCAGGGATGATGCGACCTCGAGCAGCTATCTGGATCAGAATGCGTCGTTGCCGACGGGTGGGCAGCGGGTGATAAGGATCGATCCGTCTATCGATTATGTGTTGAATAACAGGATCAATCTAAAGCTGTATTTTGATCAGCAGCGGACGACGCCGAAGATATCGACGACGCCGCCGATCGTGACGACGAAGGGAGGGATACAGATCAGGATCTCGCTGGCGCCGTAGGGGGTGATGGCGCCCCGGGGAGGCGCCCCGGGGGTGGTTTAGCTTTTCTTATAAAAATATATGCCGTCGGCCTGGGCTGTGCATGTCATGACGATGTCGTTGAGGCAGACGTGGGCCGGAAGGGTGGCGCAGTAGTGGATGACGTCGGCTACGTCTGCGGCGTGCAGCGGGGTGTAGCCATCGTATATTTTCTTTGCCTGGGTCTCGTCGCCTTTGAAGCGGACGCTGGAGAATTCTGTTATGGCGGCTCCGGGGTGGATGGCGGTTACCTTGATGCCGTGGCGCAGGAGGTCGATGCGCATCGAATGGGAGATGGCGTCGACGGCGGCTTTGGAGCCACAATAGACATTCCCTTTTTCATAGATATCCCTGGCGGCTACGGAGCCCAGGTTGATGATATGGCCTTTGCCTCTTGCCGTCATGGACGGGAGCACTGCGCGCGACACGTAGAGGAGGCCTTTGACGTTGGTGTCGATCATTGTCTCCCAGTCATCCATATTCGCTTCATCGAAATAATCTCTTCCGAGGGCCAGGCCGGCGTTGTTGACGAGGATGTCGATCTGTTGCCAGCTGTCGGGCAGGCTGCCGATGGCTGCGTCGACGGCGGTCTTCTCCTGTACGTCGAAGACGAGGGGTAGTATCCTGGGGGTGCTGAGGGGGCCATAGGCGCCGCTTTCCAGCCCGGTCTTCAGGGCTTCCAGCCTTTCTTTTCTTCTGCCGGTAATGATGATATCAAAGCCGCCTGCTGCTGCGAATTTGCGGGCGCAGGCTTCGCCGAAACCGGAAGTTGCGCCGGTGATGAGGATGATCTTGTTCATGTATGTCTTACGAAGTTTAAGAATGATTGCAGGATGTTGTTGCTGAGGTCGGGTTCTTCCAGCATTCCCATGTGTGCGGAATGGTGAAGGATATGGATATGGGATAACGAGGGCAGATGGGATTGCTGCAGGGTGTGTTCCGGTGGAATGGCCTGGTCTTCTTTGCCGATGACGAAGAGCACGGGTGTTGTGGCGTCTTTGAGGACGGCGGTACGGTCGGGGCGGCGGATCATGGCTTCGTACCAGGCGATGAGTGAATCCGGTGAGAGGCCGGAATAGCGGTCGATCATGGTCCCGATCAGATCGGGACGGCCGGTACGGGTCGCGGCGGCGAAGAGATTGGGGATAGACTGGCGGATGAAAGGAGCGGAGCCGTTGTTGCGAATGAAGTCGTTGCTTTTTCGGCGGGCTGCTTTTTTTTCTTCGCTGTCCGGGTAGGCTGTGGAATGGAAGAGGCCGAAGGCTTTGAGGCGATCGGGATATTTTTCGGCAAAGGCGAGGGTGATGTAGCCGCCCATGCTGTGGCCGATGAGGATGCACTGGTCGATGTTCTCGTGGTTGAGAATGGATAGCACGGACTCTGCCATCGACTCCATGGAGACATGGGTGGTGGTGGAACCCGCGGAGACGTCACCGGATGTGTGGGTTTGGGGGATTGTGGAGCGCAGACTGCCGGGAAGGTCGGGGATGATGAGACGACAGCTGGTTTGCAGGTGTTCGACCTGGATGTCCCAGATGGTGTGGTCTTCGGCGAAGCCGTGCAGCAGGACGACGGGGAAGCCGGATCCTTCATCTTTATAGAAGAGGGGGGTGGTGTCGTCGACTATTTTCTTATCCACGAATTTCTTGTTTTAATGGTAGTGAAGGTAATCCAGATGATGAACAGGCCGGTGAGCACCAGGGCCAGCCAGGATATGCAATCTCCGTACCGGACATAGAAGGTCAGGTTGTTCTTTGCGGGGGCGGATTGCTGGATGAAGGCGGTGGAGACCCAGGGGCGGGAGGCGATGATATCACCAGCCGGATTGATGACGCAGGAGACGCCGGTATTGGCGCTTCGGATGACCCAGCGCCGGGTCTCGATGGCCCTCAGGCGGGCGTAGTATTCGTGCTGGCTATAGCCGGGGGTGTTGCCCCACCAGCCGTCGTTGGTGATGATGGCGATGATGTTGGCGCCATTGCGGACATAGCGTGACATGAATTCGCCGTAGATGCTTTCATAGCATACGGCGGGGGCAATATGGTAGGTGTGGTTGGTCGTGTTGAGGACGGTGCGTTCGGTCTGACCGGTGTAGCCGGTGGTCGTCCCGCCAAATTTTTCAAACCAGGAGTCGAGGATATGCAGGAAGGGCGGCAGGGTCTCTACACCCGGGACCAGCCTGGATTTGTGATAGAAGGAGACGGGGCCGCTGCTGTCGAAGAGGGCGGCTGAGTTGTAGCTTTCGTAGTAGCGGTCGGAGTTGGGGATCTTTTGGGCAGAGGAGCTGTGGCGTCCGTTGAAGATGCGGACGGCTTCCAGGCCGCTGAGCAGGTTGATATTGGGGTGACGGTGGAGGAAGTCCCAGAGGGGGTTGAGGAAGAAGTCCTGTTTGAGCTGGTCTTCCAGAAAGCCTTTCTCGCTGTAGAGGGCTGTTTCGGGCCATACGACCAGGACGGTATTGGAGTCGATGGCCGAGTCGCTAAGGCGGATCAGCTTGTGCAGCTGGGCATCGAGGCTGCCGGTATAGAGCTTTTCATAGGGGTCGATATTGGGCTGGACGATGACGATGTTCTTTTGCGAAGGGTTGGAGCCGGGCTGATCGCTGCTGGTATCTTTCCGGGCCGGCGTGGCGAGGATGGAGAACAGGAAGGGCAGGACAAGGGCCAGGCTTGTGTAGAGAACGAATTGTTTGTTGAACTGTCCGCCTCTGAATTTTTTCCAGAGGAAGCGGAAGATGAGGATGTTTACGGACAGGATCCATAGGCTTCCGCCGCTGACGCCGGTGTATTCATACCATTGTATCCAGCTCGTCCGGGCGGAGAAGACGTTGCCGAGGGTCAGCCAGGGCCAGCTGAGGCCCCAGTCCTGCAGGTGGATGTATTCGAAGCTGAGCCAGAAGAATATCAGCGACAGGTAGCCGGCGGTGTCACCCATGCGGCGTTTGACGGCGTGAAAGCCGAGCCAGGGGATACACATGAGCAGGCTATTGGCGAGGATGGCGCCGATGGCCCCGGGGGCGGTGGCGTTCCATATCCACCAGGTGGTGGAGGCGTTCCAGATGACCATGGAGAGGTAGACCCAGCCAAAGAATTTTTTCCGGCGGATGCCCTGGCGTTCGAGCCATAGCAGGGGAATGAAGGCGACAAAGATCAGGAAGGTCAGGGGGGACACCGGCCAGGCCGCGAATAGCAGCAGACCGGTAAGCACAGACAGAAGAAGGGGAGAGAGCTTTTTCAAACTGTGAATCTTTTTGGTGTTATAGGGTAAAAATATCACTACAAAAAATAAACAAAGAAATAATTTTTTGGGCAATGGAAAAAAAATGCCCCGGGGAGCCAGGGCATTTTTATAAGATCTTAATACAGGACTAGCGGCTATAGTTAGGGGATTCCTTCGTGATCTCGATGTCGTGTGCATGGCTTTCTTTCATGCCGGCATTGGTGATCTTGATGAACTGGCCTTGTTGCTGCAGGGTGCGTATGTCTTTGGCGCCGCAGTATCCCATGCCTGCCCGGAGGCCGCCGACGTATTGCTGGACGACTTCAGAGAGGTTGCCTTTGAAGGCTACGCGGCCTTCGATGCCTTCGGGGACGAGCTTTTTGATATCGTCTTCGACGTCCTGGAAATAGCGGTCGCTGCTGCCCTGGGTCATGGCTCCGATGGAGCCCATGCCGCGGTATTGCTTGAATTTTCTTCCTTCGTAGATGATGGTTTCGCCGGGGCTTTCTTCTACGCCTGCGAATACGCTGCCCATCATTACGACGTTGGCGCCTGCGGCGAGGGCTTTTACCATGTCGCCTGTGTAGCGGATACCGCCGTCGGCGATGACGGGGACATTCCTTGATCTAAGGGCGGAGGCGGCTTCCATTACGGCGGTGATCTGGGGGACGCCGGCACCGGCTACGATTCGCGTGGTGCAGATGGATCCCGGGCCTATCCCGACCTTGACCGCGTCTGCGCCGGCGTCGGCCAGGGCTTTGGCTCCGGCTGCGGTGCCGATATTGCCAGCTATGACCTGCAGCTGTTTGAAATTCTTTTTCAGGGATTTCAGGGCGTTGATAACGCCGATATGGTGGCCGTGGGCGCTGTCGAGGGTTACGATGTCGACTCCGATCTGCTGCAGGGCGCTGGCGCGATCGAGCAGGTCTTTAGTGATGCCGAGTGCGGCGCCGACCAGCAGACGGCCGTAGGAGTCTTTTACGGCGTTGGGGTAGCTGGACAACTGGAGGATATCCCTATAGGTGATGAGGCCGATGAGCTTGCCTTGTTTGCTGATGACGGGAAGCTTTTCGATCTTGTATTTCTGCAGGATCTTTTCTGCTTTTTTCAGGTCGGTGCCTTCGGGGGCGGTGACCAGTCTGTCTTTGGGGGTCATCACTTCGCTGACCTTTTTACGCTTGTTGTCTTCGAAGCGGAGGTCGCGGTTGGTGAGGATGCCGACCAGGATGTTGTTGCTGTCGGTGATGGGAATGCCGCCGATCTTATTTTCTTTCATCAGGCGGAGGGCGTCGATGATGGTGGAGTCTTCGTTGAGCGTGATGGGGTCGATGATCAGTCCGCTTTCACTTCTTTTTACTTTACGCGCCTGTTCGACCTGTTTGTCGATGCTCATATTCTTGTGGAGGATCCCGATGCCGCCTTCGCGTGCAAGGGCGATTGCCAGTGTGGCTTCGGTAACAGTATCCATTGCTGCGGACAGCATGGGGATGTTCAGCGTGATGCTTTTAGTCAGCTTGCTTTTAATATCGACTTCGCGTGGTAGTACCTGGGAAAAAGCGGGGAGTAACAGTACGTCATCGAATGTTAGTCCTTCTCCGAAAAACTTTGATGGGGAAGCCTGCTTTCCAGCAGTGGAATTGTTTCTTGCCATGTGCAAAGATAGGGTAGCGGGGAGGTATGGTCCAAATTTTTTGTCCCCGGAGCTTTAGCTAAGGCGGTATCTCTTTCCTGGCAATGAGCAGATCAGTCCCTGTAATTCAAGGTTAAGGAGGTGGTTGGCGACGGCTGGAAATTCCAGCTGACTTTTTATGCGTATGTCATCCAGCGAGAGGCTTTTGCTTTCCGTTAACAAATTCAGCAGGGCTTTTTCGGGATCGGAAAGGGTGTTGGTGTCTGCGGGAAATGAAAGGGCTGTTTGTGTGGCGGCGCGGGGTGTGGCGCAGTCCCAGCCCATGCTTTTCTGCAGCTGTTCGCCGGATAGGAGCAGCTCGGCCTTTCCCTGCTGGATGAGCCAGTTGCAGCCTGTGCTGTGGGCGTCGTTGAAGCGGCCGGGTACTGCGAATATCTTTTTGCGATAGGTTTCTGCGTTGCCGATGGTGAGCATGCTTCCTCCTTTTCGCCGGGTCTCTATGACGACGACTGCGTCGCTGAGGCCTGCGACGAGGCGGTTGCGGAGGGGGAACTGAAATGTTTCGGGGGATGTGCCGATGCTGAACCTGGTGAGGAGGCCTCCCTGCTGCAGCATCTCTTTTGCAAGGCTGCGGTGTTCGTGAGGATAGAGCTGGTCAAGCCCGTGGCCTAAGATACCTATTGTAGGGACGTCGTATTTAAGGGCGGCTTTGTGAGCGCAACCGTCGATGCCGTAGGCCAGGCCACTTACGATGAGCAGGTCGGGCCCTGCGAGCTGGCGGATGAGCTGTTCTGTTATCTGTCTGCCGTGGTCACTGGGTTCTCTTGTGCCGATGACCGAGATGATCTTTTTGGTGTTGAGGTCGGCGTTGCCTTTATAGAAAAGGAGGAGGGGGGCGTCGTCCAGCGGTAGAAGGCGTTGCGGATAGTCGCTGTCTGTGAAGAATAGCGGACGGCCTCCAATCTTTTCGAGGTAGAGCAGCTCGGCTTCCACGGATGACCAGTCGTTGAAGGTCTTGATGGAATGGGCTGATTCCGGCGGAAGGCCGGATTTGAGCAGGGCATCGGGGCTGGCCTGGAAGACGGCCTTTGCGTCACCGAAGCGCCGGATCAAATTCTTCGAGTAGGCGACACCGATACCTTTGGCACGGGTGAGCGCGAGCAGATGGAGGGAGTCTTCTTTCATTGGGCGAGGTTGCAGGCGTTAAAGTGATAGTTAAAGTCAAAGTTAACTGGATAAAGTTAACTGGACAACTGGATAACTGGATAACTGGAAAAAGGGATTTAGCGGCTGATGACTTTTAGCTCGGTGCGGCGGTTTTGGGCGCGGCCTTCGGGGGTAGAGTTGTCAGCGACTGGCACCGTATCTCCGAATCCTTTGAATGACAGGCGCGTTTGGGCTATGCCTTTAGACACGAGATAGGTGGTCACCGCCTTTGCCCTGTTCTCGGAGAGCAGCTGGTTGTCGGTGGTCTTGCCGGAGTTGTCGGTGTGGCCATTGATCTGAATGCGGACGGTGGGGTTGTCTTTCAGCATCTGAACAACGTTGTCGAGCTCGGATTCGGACTGGGGTTTGAGTTCGTATTTATTGGTCTCGAAGAAGATGTTCTTCAGCACGATGGCGGCATTGGCCTCGATCGGCTGCAAGGGGATGTCGACGTTGAAGGCGGTGTCGCCCTGTTCGCGGCTGAGGGAGAAGTTATCTGAAAAGAAGAGATAGCCTTTTCTTTTTACGTTGAAGGCATAGTCTTTTCCTTTTGGAAGTGTGATCAGGTAGTTGCCCGTCTCGTCTGTCTGGAGGTTGCTGATGATCTGCTGGGTGGCCAGGTCGGTGAGGACGACGCTAGAGGGGAGGCCTTTGCGGGTGCTGCGGTCATAGACCCTTCCTTTTACCCAGAGGGTTCTGGCGGGACGGATGTCGTCGCGGAGCTCGAATGTATAGAGGTCCAGTCCGCCGCGGCTGTCTGACCGGTCGCTGGCGTAGTAGGCTGTTTTTCCGTCGGCGGCAACTACCATGCTGCCCTGGTCTTCGATGTCGTTGATCGGGTAGCCGAGGTTTTCGGGTTTGCCCCATTCGCCGCTGGCGTTTTTGTGTGCTATAAAGAGGTCATTGCTGCCGTAGCCGGGGTGTCCCGAGGAGTTGAAATAGAGGGTCTGGTTGTCGGCGTGGATGAAGGGTGTTCCTTCGTCGCCGACGGTATTGATAACGGGGCCGAGATTTTCGGCGGCGCTCCAGTGCCCGTTGAGAAGGCGGTGGCTGACGTAGATATCCATGCCTCCGTATCCGCCGGGTCTGCTGCTGGAGAAATAGAGGTCCTTTTTGTCCGGAGAAAGGGAGGGTGCTGCGTCCCAATATTCCGAGTTGATGCTGTCTCCCATATTTTCGGGCGCGCTCCATCCGCCGGATGTCCAGTAGGAGATGTAGAGGTCGCAGCTGCCCATGCCGCCGGGGATGTCGCAGCCGTTGAAGATGAGCATCTGTCCGTCGAGGGATATGGTCTGAGCGGCTTCGTTGTAGTTGGTGTTGATGTCACCTTCGAGACTGTGCGCTTGGGCCCAGGTGTTGCCGGTCCGGGTGGACTGGTAGAAGTCTTCGTTGTTATGGTTGACCCGTCGGGTAAATATCAACGTGTTGCCGTCGAGGCTGATCGAGGGATAGTATTCGGAGACTTCTGTGTTGATGCTGTCGCCCAGGTTGTGGGGCTCGAATTTATAATTGGCTGAGGACTGGTGAGCGGCGGCGTAGTCGACGGCGAACTGATAACAGCGCTCGCGGTATGCGCCTGCTTTTCGGCTGGTTTCATTGAGATTGGGGACGGTGAGGAAGACGTCGATCGCCTGGAGGGCTTTTTCAAAATTTCCATTTCCCGCCAGGTCGATGGAGTAGGGCAGGTTGTAGTCTTTGAAGAACTCGCTGTCTATCGCCTTTGCCTGTTCGTAGTATTCAACGGCGGAGCGGTGGTCTTTGAGTTCGGAGTACATGCCGGCTATGGAGAGATAGGCTTCTTCGTAGCCTTTGTCGATGGCGATGGCTTTTTTCAGGGTTTCGATGCCGCCTTTGAGGTCGTCGTTCTGGGCCTGGTCGAGTCCTTTTGTGTATAGCTGGGTCGCTTTTTTACTCACCTTGTCAGGGTTGTACTGGGCCTGTCCCGCCAGTGCGGGGAGAAGGAAAATCATTGCGAAAAAGAGGTAAGGATACGATAGACCGAAGCTTTTCATTTTGAATCATTTATTTGCTTAGCTCAATACAATATAGCCAAAGTAAAACGAACGGGTTGGGAGTTTCTGTTGGGTGTTGCAAAAAAGGTGCGACAAATTTTTTTGGGGGGGTGCGGGGATGTTGGGGGCGACCGGGGAAGTGGGGGATGACCGCGGATGCGGGGGATGTCAGGGGATGTCGGGGAAGTGGGGGGCGACTGGGGAAGTTCATTTCGTTAACATTTCTTTCACATATTGCCAGCAGCGGCCGCCGGATTTGGTATGTCTATTATTTTATATCTGAAAAGAACGGGGTTGGAGGCTATTAAAGCTTTGAAAAAAAGCTAATGCATTCGTATTGACTTTTAATTAAATACAAACCAAAACACCCCCACATGAGAAAACTTCCACCGCTGGTGACAGTGCTTGTATTGTCATGCCAGCTGCTTTTCGCCCAGGTCCGATCTATTACCGGCAGGGTCACCGACCCGCTTGGGCAGCCGGTTCCATTTTCCAGCATTCGTATCAAAGGCACCAAGGCGGGGACCAGCGCCGATGCCGATGGTAATTTTACAATCAAGGCCAAGACGGGTGATGTGCTTGTCATCTCCGGAACGGGTATCGCCCAGAAGGAGGTGAGCGTCACCGATGATGCTGTTTTGGCGATCCAGGTCACCCGAAGTTCGACCGCGTTGACGGAGGTTGTCGTCACGGCGCTGGGTATCCAGCGGCAGTCGAAGGAGCTTGGGTATGCCACGACCAAGATCAGCACGAAGGAGCTGACCCAGGCTAAAGTGACCGATATCTCCACCGGTCTTGCCGGCAAGGTCTCGGGGTTGCAGATCAATCTGACGAATAACAGCGTCAATCCAACGACGCGTATCGTATTGCGGGGCAACCGAAGCATCACGGGGAATAACCAGGCGTTGCTGGTGCTGGATGGTGTCCCGGTCGATGATCCTACTTATATCAACAAGATCGATCCGGAAGACGTGGACAATGTGACCGTTCTGAAGGGGGCGGTTGCTGCGGCCATTTATGGGTCGAAGGCTTCCAACGGCGTGTTGGTTATCACGACCAAGCATGGTTCGAGGGGAAAGCCTACCATTACGGTGGGCAATACCACCAACTGGGAAAGGATCTCTTATATGCCGAAGGCGCAGACGAGGTTCGGGTCGTATGGCGGGGAAGGTTTTGCAACCTTTCCGGACGGCACTGTGGGGTATGTTCCATATGAGAACCAGAGCTATGGTCCGCCGTATGATGGGTCCCTGGTGCCGCTGGGATATGGAGTGCCCGAGCGGAATCCGGATGGGTCAGTGAATCTCAATAAGCTAGATACCAATTTCGTGCGGTATTCGCCGATCAAGAACAATCTTCGGGATTTCTTTAATACGGGGATAACCAATCAGGCGAATGTTTCTTTTTCATCGGGTGATGAAAGGGGGACGTTCTATATGGGTTTCCAGGACGTGAAGAGGACCGGGGTAGTACCGAATGACAAGTCGAGGAGGGATAATTTCCGGATAGGGGGTTCGAGGGTCTATGGGCGATTCAGGGCGGAGTATACGGCGTCCTTCAATCAGTCTTCGGTGGATATTGCGGGGTTGAGCTATAACCAGACCAACGGGGGTGTTTTTTCGGGCCGTCCATTGTTCTTCGAAGTGTTGAACAATCCGGCGCATATTCCGCTGACCTCTTTCAGGGACTGGCAGAATAATATGTTTGCCGATCCCAACGGTTATTTTGATGCTTATGCTACTAATCCTTACTGGACGATCGATAACTCGAGGAGGAAGACCAATACGTACGACCTGTTGGGGAACCTCAGTCTTTCTTATAAGGTGACCGACTGGCTGACGTTGTCGGACCGGTTGGGTGTTACGCAGACTACGGCGAATAAGAAGTATACGCGTGCGGGGATCAATTTTGCTCCCTGGGCGATTGCGGATCCCTGGGGGGCGGGGAATGTTCCGAGCAGCCAGGGCTATCTGGCTCCTTCTGAATATGACGAGTCCTTCTTTGAGCAGCGATTGAATAATGACCTTATTGCGTCGGTGAATAAAGAGTGGGGAGATATCTCTTTGAAAGCGCTGGCGGGCTGGAACCTTTCCCAGCACTACCAGACGGACCAGTGGCTGGAAGGGGACAATCTCCAGTTTGCCGGGTTTTATAATATATCCAGTGTATTGGGAGTGCCGGGGTATAGCCAGACAACTTATAAACAAAGGGATGGTGCGTTTTATGGAGATGTCACTCTTGGATTCAGGGACTATCTTTTTCTGCATGCTACCGACCGGGAGGAGTGGAACTCTACGCTTGACCCGAGTCAGTATAATTTCAATTACTATGGGGGTGATGCCTCCTTTGTCTTTACCCAGGCCATTGATGCTTTGAAGAACAACAAGGTGTTGACCTATGGTAAAATAAGGGGTGGGTATACGAAGGTATCCAATATAAACTTAGGGGGTAATCCTTACGGAGCGTATTCGCTGGTGAATCCATTTGTGCCGGCTACCGGTTATCAGCTGACCAATTCGGGTTTCCCGTTCGGGTCACTGGGCGGATATTCCCAGTCTACTACCTATTTGAATCCCCTCATCAAGCCGGAGATCACCAATGAGTACGAGGTCGGCGCCGAATTGGGGTTCTACAATAACCGGATCAATCTTTCGGGCGCCTATTACCAGAGCAAGACGAAGAACCAGAGTCTGACGGCTGCCATATCGGCGGGTACCGGATTTGCCCAGAAAGTGGTGAATGCGGGTCTTGTTACCAACCGTGGTCTCGAGCTGGATCTTACCGTATCTCCGGTAAAGACGAAGGATGTAACGTGGACTATCGGTGTGTCCTATGCGCACTATGTTAATATGCTCAACGAACTGTTGCCTGGTGTAAATGAGCTGCAGCTGAGTACGTTTGCCAATTCGCCGGTGGGTGTAGCCGGTGGCATCTATGCGGTGAAGGGTCAGCCGTATCCGGTGATCAAGACTACGGACTGGGTGAGGGATTCCGTCAATGGCAAGGTGATCGTCGATCCGGTGACGGGGCTGCCTACGCTGGACCCGAACGAAAAAGTCTTTGGAAATACGAATCCGAAGGATATACTGGGGATCAATACTTCTGTCAGCTATAAAGGGTTTACACTTTCTGCGGTCATCGATTACCGTGGTGGTAACTTCATAATGAATTCGCTTGGGGAGAATATGGACTTTACGGGTGTTTCTTTCCACTCGGCAGAGAATGCCCGTCAGCGTTTTATCTTCCCGAACTCGGAGATCCCGGATGGGACGGGCAAGTATGTGCCGAATACGAGTGTTGCGATCTCGAATGGGGGCAATATTGGTGGTGCGGGTTTCTGGCCTACGGTCTATACCAATGGCATCGGGACTCCTTATATAACCAGTGCTGCTTTCTGGAAATTGAGGGAGGTAGCTCTTACCTATGAAGTGCCGGCGAAGGTGTTGTCGAGGACGTCGTTCATCAAGAGGGTCACGGTGGGGCTTGTGGGAAGGAATTTGCTGATGATCCGGCCCAAGTCCAATTTCTGGTCTGATCCTGAATTCAACGATAACAGTGTCGGGGGTATAGGCACGAATAATACCGGGACGGGTAACGCGATCGGATCGACCTCTGAATTCCAGACGCCTCCTACGAGGTTGTATGGCGCCAATATTACTTTAACCTTCTAATCTGTTTTGAGAGCAATTTAAACTTTGACTTTTTAATCTGCTCAAGAGCAATTTAAAATATTGGATATGAAAAAAGCGAGCATTATACTCATAATAATAATTGGAGTGATGACTGGCGGGTGTAAGAAATACCTTAATGTAAACCAGAATTTGAATCAGCCGACCACCGTCACCCCAAATGTCGTATTGTCTGCGGCTCTTGTCGGAACTGCCGACAATATAGGCCGGGATTACCAGAACCTGACCAGGTGGATGGCGTACTGGTCGAGGAGTGGTAATTATGTTCCCGATGTGCAAACGGAGACCTACAATATACCGAATAACTATACCGATTTCGAGTGGGGGAATATCTACGCTACGCTGAACAGGTATAACTATCTCGAGGGGACTGGCCGTGAGGCGCAGTCACCTTTCTATGTCGCGGTCGCCAAGGTGATGAAGGCCTATCATTTCTCCACGCTGGTAGACATTTACAATGATGTCCCGTACAAGGATGCTTTTAATGTTCAAACCGCTGTCCAGCCGAAATATGACAAGGGGGCGGATATTTATAATGACCTGGTCAAGCAGATCGACAGCGCTATCCTTCTGTTCGATTCGGCGAAGACGTATTATGGCACGGCGCCGACGGTAACATTGAAGACGGATGAGCAGTACGACGTTCTCTTTGGGAATCCGGGCGGTACGGGAGGGTCGGATGTCGCCACGGCTACTGACCGAATGGATGCCTGGGTCCGGTTCTCTAACACGCTGCTGTTAAAGCTGTTGATGCATCAGTCGCAGGTTTCGGCGCAGCAGGGGTTGATCACTACTGAGCTGGCTAAGATCAAGGCGAATGGCCGGGGTTTTATCGGAGCCGGCCAGAGTGCTTTCGTCAATCCGGGTTATCAAAATTCCACCGCCAAGATCAGCCCTCTTTACGGGACTTTTTTTACCGTGACTTCCTCTACGACCAATGTGGCTTACTACAGGGCGAATACCTATGCGGTGAATTTTTATAACAACAACAACGACCCGAGGCTCACCTATTTTTATGCGGCGGTTGGTGGAACCTATGCGGGCAACTATGACGGTGATCCGACGGCGGTATCGAATGCGAATACTTCCGCGATAGGTCCGGGGGTGCTGAAGGGGCCGGGTCAGGATCAGTTGGTCCTTTCCGATTTTGAAAGTCTTTTCCTGCAGGCGGAGGCGGTGCAGAGAGGTTGGATCGCGGGGAATGCGCAGGCTTTATATGAATCGGCGATTACGCAGTCTTTTGAGTACCTGTATAAGGACGGGACCAACCAGATACCCGCGGGCGCTACTCCGGATGACGACGCGAAGGCTTATTATACGCAGGGATCGGGATTTGTGGATGTGGACTGGACGGCTTCACCCGACAAGCTGCATGCGATACTGACGCAGAAATGGGCTGCGCTCAACGGGATCGACCAGGTGGAGGCGTGGACGGATTTCCGGCGGACGGGTATCCCGTCACTGCCGATATCGAAGGCTCCTACGCATATACAGCCTGAGATACCTATCAGGTATCTGTATCCGCAGTCCGAGCTGAATACGAATGGTGTTAATGTGCCGCAGCTGGGTGGCAATGCGCAGTTCACGGCTAAAATCTTCTGGAATCAATAAATCAAATAAAATGAAAATATTATTCAATATACAGTCGGATAGGGTTCGGTTATTGGTGGTGGTTGCGAGCGGTCTTTTCTTCGGCAGCTGTCTGAAAAATAACGGACCCGTGCAGGATTTTTCGGAGAGTCCGGCGTTGGTGAGCATTCAGGGGGACGGGCAGTACAGTGGAATCTTTGTGGCCAATCAGTCGGTATTGCCGAATGGTCCGGCCGGTATGAATGTCGAGGTAGCGTTGTCGGTCCCCAGTCTGACGTTATCCAGTCCGGTGACGGCTACGCTGGTGGTCGATCAGGCTACGCTGGATAAGTATAAGGCGGACAATTCGGACAGCACGAGGGTGGCGTTACCGGCTGACCAGTTTCAGATAGCCAACAATGGTGCGGTAACGATCAGTCCCGGGCAGCATCTTGTCAAAGACTCCATTACTATTTTCGGGAACAAGATCGATTTTACCAAGGACTATGCGATCCCGCTGTTGTTGACGAATGCGAAGGGCGGCAAGGTCCCGGACAACCTCAAGCAGGAGGTTATACTGATCAAACTGCAGAGCATTTATGAGGATACGTATGCTGCTTCGGGGACCAGGATCAGGTATAATGGTGCTACTGCCGGCACGGGGGTAGCCGGTACGTCGAGTATTTCGGGAAATATTTTTTTCTCAACGGTGTCTCCGAATCAGGTCGACGGGCAGCTGGCGGACCTGGGCAATCAGATGACGCTGCAGGTGAATCCGGACAATTCGGTGACGGTGCTTCCGAGCGTGGTCAATCCGTCGAATTCGTTCGCGACCGTTGCGAATGACGGGACGTGTACGTATGATCCGGCGACGAAGACCTTCACGCTCCATTATAAATACTATAATGGTTCGGGGAACTTGCGCCATATCGACGAGGTGTTGGTGGGGCAGTAGGGTCTTAGGGTACGTGGATGTATTTGTGTAATTGCAAGGAGAATCTCCACTGGGGGTTCTCCTTTATATATTCTATGATGAGGGGGGTGACGGTGGAGGACCTGCTCCATTCGGGCTGGAGGTAGAGGCGGCAGGTGGGGGATGTCTGGCGTGCCCATTGTTCGGCCCAGTCGAAGTCGCTTTTATTATAGATGATGATCTTTAGCTCGTTGGCGAGTGGAAGGATCTCCGGGAGTGGGGCCTTGAATTTTTTTGGGGACAGGGTGATCCAGTCCCAGTCGCCGCTGAGGGGGGAGGAGCCGGATGTTTCGATATGGGTGGCGAAGCCGGCCTGGTGCAGCTGTGAGGTGAGGGGCTGGCAGTCGTGCATGAGTGGTTCGCCGCCGGTGATGATGGCGATGCGGCCGGGGTGGGCGGATGCTTCGGCCACCAATTGGTCGATTGGGCGGAGCGGGTGTCTGCCGGCTTCCCAGCTGTCTTTTACGTCGCACCAGAAGCAGCCGACGTCGCAGCCGCCGAGGCGGATGAAGTAAGCGGCTTTTCCCTGGTGAAAGCCTTCTCCCTGGAGGGTGTAGAATGATTCCATGACCGGGAGGGGAGGGGTGGGGGTTCCAGCCGGGGAAGGGGTGGGGACTCCGGTGGGTGCGGATCCCGGGGAAGAAGGTGGGTTATATGGTGGTGTCTCAGCTGTCATTTCTTTCTTTGCAGGCTCTGAAGGTGTTTTTCATGAGTGCGGCGATGGTCATTGGGCCGACCCCGCCGGGTACGGGGGTGATAAAGCTGGCGAGGGGGGCTACTTCTTTGAAGTTGACGTCTCCTTTTAGGGCGAAGCCGCTTTTTTTGCTGTCGTCGGGGACGCGGGTGATGCCTACGTCGATGATGATGGCGCCTTTTTTCACCATGGAGGCGGTGACGAACTCCGGTTTGCCGAGGGCGGCGACGATGATATCGCCCTGGAGGCATAATTCCTTAAGGTTATGGGTATGGGAGTGGCAGATGGTTACGGTGCAGTTGCCGGGGTTGGTGTTGCCGCTGAGGAGGATGCTCATGGGGCGGCCGACGATGTTGCTGCGTCCGACCACGACCGCGTGTTTGCCCCGGGTATCTATTTTATAGTGTTCCAGCAGGAGCATGATGCCGTAGGGGGTAGCGGGGACAAAGGTGGGCAGGCCCTGGACCATTCTGCCGACGTTCTCGGGGTGGAAGCCGTCCACGTCTTTGGAGGGGTGGATGGTATTGATCACCTTTTCATCGGAGATGTGTTTGGGCAGGGGTAGCTGTACCAGAATGCCGTCTACGTCCGGGTCGTCGTTGAGTTCCTCGATGATACTGAGGAGCTTGTTCTCGCTGATGTCCGACTCCAGTCTGAGGAGGGTGGATTTGTAGCCTATTTCTGCGCAGGCTTTGACCTTTGCGCCGACGTAGGTTTCGCTGGCTCCGTTGTTGCCGACCAGTACGGCCGCCAGGTGGGGGACCTTTTTTCCTTCTGTTTTAAGCTGGGCTACTTGTATTGCGAGTGCATCTTTTATCGCCCGGGAGGCGAGCTGTCCGTCTAGTAATTCCATCCCGCAAAGGTAGGATTCGGGTAAATGAAAACGTCAATAAAAAAAATCCGGCCAAATGGTCTTATTGCGTAATATAAAATTTTAGCAAACACTATATCGATTAATATGAAAAAATACCTAATAAGTATTACATTAAAAATAAAATTAATTTAATTGATATTTTAGAAATTGGTAATGTAACCCAAAATTGACCGGTTTACGGATATACCCTTAGTTTAGTGATTTTATTTATATATGTAATGATTTGCAAGTTTATATGCATAAAAAAACAACATACTGTCAGTGCCCGAGATTAAAAGTTTTTAATTTTTTTGTTAAAGTTTGTTAACCATTTCCATTTTGCTAAAAAAAAGTTAATATAAATTCGAGGTTCTACTACACAAAACTAATTAGTCACATGAGAAAATTTCTATCACTGCTTGCGGTGTGGGCATGCTTTTGCATGTACGTCACTGCGCAAACGAAGATGGTCACCGGAAAGATCAATGACCTTACCGGAACTCCGATCGTCAATGCATCCATCGTCATCAAGGGGACTCATTCGGGCACTACTTCGGACGCCTTTGGCAATTTTAAGCTGCCGGCGAAGAAGGGGGACGTGCTGGTCATATCCGCTATTGGATATAATCCATTGGAAATGAAGTATGGCGGGCAAGCTGATCTTGCCCTTCAGCTGGTTACGGGCAATAAGATCATGGATGAGGTGATCGTCACGGCGGGGGGTATCAAGTCCAAGCGCCGGGAGGTGGGAACAGCCAATACCGTGATCAAGGCAAGTACGTTGACGGCGGGCAAGGCCGTTAATATTGCCAGCGGTCTTCAGGGAAAGGTAGCCGGTTTGAATATCAGCGGTACTTCCAGCGGGGTGAATCCCAATTTCCGGCTTGTGTTGCGGGGACAGCGGTCGCTGACGGGAAACAACCAGGCGCTGATCGTGCTGGATAACGTGATTGTTCCCAATGCTTTGCTTGCGCAGCTGAACCCTGAGGACGTGGAAGAGGTCGTCGTCCTGAATGGCAGTGGCGCTGCGGCCCTATATGGCAGCCAGGCTTCGAACGGGGCGATCATTGTGACCACGAAGAAGGGCAGGAAAGGCTCGGCGGAGATCCACGTGGCCAACACTACGACGATCGAGTCGGTCGCCTTTTATCCCAAGATCCAGAAGAAGTTTGGCTCGGGCGGCACAGCCTACGGAGTTGATCTGAATGGCAATCCTCTGTTCAACTACCTGGAGAATCAGTCCTACGGGCCTGCTTTTGATGGCGTCAAGAGGCCGCTTGGGCCTGCGTTGGAGGACGGCAGCCAGGACTCTGCAATTTATGCGTATAATGACGGTCACTTCAAGTTCTGGCAGCATGGGATCACGAACCAGTCGGATTTCTCGCTGAGCACCGGGGATGACAATTCTACTTTTTATCTGTCCGGTCAGTATTCTACGACGACGGGTACGACGCCGGGGGATCACTATAACAGGGCTACGGTCCGGATCAATGGTACGCGGAAGCTGGGGAACAAGCTGAATGTCGTTTACAATACTACCTACACGCAAAACAGGTATGATATCACTTCCCAGACTGCGTCGATGTATTCGCAGATGTTGAATATGCCTTCCAATGTGGATATTACGAAGTACAAGAACTGGAGGACAGACAAGTTCGCCAACCCGAACGGATACTACAATCCCTGGTATCAGAATCCCTATTTCACTGCTGACGACTACCGGTCGAAGCAAAGGAATGACTATCTGACGGCGAATGTCGAGCTTCGGTATACTCCGGTTGCGGGTCTGGACCTGGTGGCGCGTCAGGGGATCGCTACGAAGAACAACTCGTATAAGAACACGATCGGGGGTTTCAAGTACACTGCATTTGCCAAAAATACCGATCAGAGTTCGAAGTCGGATATTGCGGCGTCTGTGGGTGATGCGAGCACATATAACACGGAGCTGCTGACGGACGCTTTTCTGCAGTACATCAAGAAGGCGGGTGATTTCAGTGTCAACCTGATTGCGGGTGGGCAGTGGCGTCAGGACCAGGCGAAATATGTTGCCATGTCGGCGAATGGTCTGGTGGTGCCGAACCTGTTCAATGTGAGCAATGGGGTAGGGACGCCTGGCGTCGGCGAATCGGATTTCGAGACCCGGCAGGTGGGTACGTACGGGGACGTGCGGTTCGGCTATAAGAACTATCTCTATCTGCATGGGACGGCCAGGAATGACTGGGTCTCTATCCTGAATCCTGACAACCGGTCTTTCTTTTATCCTTCGGTAGACCTTTCGTTCGTCGCGAGCGATGCTATCAATGCTATAAAGGAAAGCAATACGATCAGCTATTTGAAGCTCAGGGCTGGCTGGTCGAAGGTGGGCCAGGTCAATCTTGGCTATACTACCGGCGATGCTCCTGACTATGGCGCGTACTACCTGGTGCCGACCTATTCCAGCAACAACCAGGGCTTCCCCTACGGGAATCTGCCTGGCTATTCGGTGGGCAACACGCTGGTCTCTCCGAGTCTGAAGCCGGAGATCACGAAGGGCTATGAGGTTGGATTCGATCTGAATCTGTTCAAGAACCGATTTGTCTCCAATGTTACCTGGTATGATACCAAGACGGATAATCAGACGGTGAACACGGCCATTTCGAACAGCACCGGATTTACGGGGCTGCGTACCAACACTGGTCAGACGCAGAGCCGGGGGATCGAGGTCACGGCGCATGTGACGGCCGTCCAGACGAGGGACTGGAACGTGACTGTAGGCGGCAACTATACTTACCTGGATAACAACGTTAATTTCATCAGTGCGGCTTTGCCTAACCTGTCGTTGTCGGCCTATGGCTCTACGGCGGGTTCTTATGCTGTAGCGGGCAAGGCTTTTCCTGTCCTCATGGGTTATGACTATCTCCGGGATCCGCAGGGACACGTGATCGTGGATCATATGACGGGTCTGCCGACGAAGGCGGATACGATCTCTTTCCTGGGGAATGCGGTCGCCAAGAACCGGCTGAGCCTGGATTTGTCCGTCAGCTTCCGGCATTTCCATTTGTCTGCGCTGTTCGAGTATCGTGGCGGGTACAAGGTATACAACTCGATGGGGACGGAGCTGGATTGGTCCGGTACCGGATACAGGACGGCAGTATACAACCGCCAGTCGTTCGTCTATCCGAATTCGGTATACGAGGACCCGAACAAGCCTGGCAGCTATATAAAGAATACGACCGTGGCTATTGCCAACGGCAACGGGAACAACGGATTCTGGACGGACGGGATCAACCGGGACGTGACTTCCAACTATGTCACTTCGGGTGCTTTCTGGAAGCTGAGGGAGGCCTCGATCTCTTACGATATCCCTACTTCGGTCTTTGGCAAGTCTAAGGTGGTCAAGTCGGCTACTGTGAGCGTGCAGGGGCGCAACCTCTTCATGTGGCTGGCGAAGGATAACCTGTATACCGATCCTGAATACAGTGACGCTGGTAACGACAGCAATGGCATTGGTCTGACGGGGCTGAGCCAGACGCCTCCTTCGCGTTTTTATGGAGCTACGATCTCTGTGACTTTTTAAACTTCTGGTGAGAACAGCGCTAAAAAATTAATGACAATGAAAAGAGCAACAGCAATTCTTTTTATAGGGCTGGCCGTAATGGGGGCTTCCTGTAAGAAATATCTGAATATAAATACTAATCCGAACCAGGCCACGTCGGCAACTCCCGAGCTGATCCTGCCGCAGGCGCTGACGGCGACCGCGTCTACGCTGAACGTGTACAATACCTACGGCGCGGAGCTGGTGGGGTATAGCGCCAATGCAGGCGGTTATGGTGGTTTTGGCACGTCGATCACCTATAATTTTGCGGCCAGTGATTTTTCCGCGAACTGGTCCAACACCTACGACAATCTGGAGGATTACCAGACGATCATCAATCAGACCTCCTCGCAGCTGCCGGCGTATGGCTATTTCAATGCGGTGGCACGGATCATGCGGGCGTTCGACTTTCAGCTGCTGGTGGATGCCTATAACGATGTTCCGTATGCGGATGCGTTGAAGGGAACGGATAACCTGACGCCTACTTATACTCCGGCCGCCACTATATACGCCGGTCTGGCCGACCAGCTGGATTCGGCCATTGCGACGATCAATGCGACGAGTGCGGCGACGGGCGTGGCGATCACCGCGCTGGGCAGCTCGGACGTGCTATTCAAAGCGGATATGACGAAGTGGAAGCAGTTCGCCAATACGCTGAAGCTGCGTCTGATCATCAGGGGTGGGAGCAAAGTAAGTTTCAAGAACAGCAGTTTTAGCAGCGACGGGTTCCTCAGCACGGATGCGCTTGTCAATCCGGGATACACCCGTGACAATAACCGGCAGAATCCTGCCTGGAACAACTGGGCATTTGCATACACCGGCGGGGATGCCAACAAGGCCTGGATACCCACTAAATTCATTCTTGCCTTTTACAATGGGAACAAGCTGCAGGACCCTGACAGGGGGGCAGTGGCTTTCTATCAATTCCCGTCCACGGGCACCAATCAGCTGGGGTATGAGAGTGTAGACAACCCGAAATGTCCTTCCGGCAGTTTTTGGTATTCCGGGTCGGAGCGGACCGGGTCTGCGGCGGGCAATTCTGCGGGGATCCTGAAAGGGCCGAATGCGGGGTATCCGGTCATGCTGGCGGCAGAAAGTTATTTTCTGCAGGCTGAAGGTGTCGTGCGGGGTATCGTTACGGGTGATGCGAAGACGGCGTTCAATAACGGCGTGAAGGCTTCTTTTGCCTACCTGTATACGAAACCGGATGGTACGGGTGCGTCGGATGCCGACCTGACCTCGATGGTTGCCGGCTATCAGTCGGACAACTCGGCGAGCGCGCTTGTCAATTTCGATCTGGCCACTACTGTGGATATGCAAACGGAGGCGATCATTACCCAGAAGTACATTGCGCTGAACTACATTAACAGCCAGGAGAGCTGGAACGAGTACCGCAGAACGGGCTATCCCAGGATCGTGAATGGCTCTGCGGACGCCGTGCAAACCTTTGCGTCGACGCAGTCGCAGAGTACGCGTCCGGACAAGCTGCCGACGCGTATACAGTATCCGTCTTCGGAGGGTTCGTATAATCCAAGGAATGTTCCAAAGAATATCAGCGTCTTCTCCTCACTCATTTTCTGGGCCAAATAAATTCAACCAATCATGAAATATATATCCGTCAAAAATATTTTGGTAGTTGCAGCGCTGGTCTCACTGGGCGGCTGTTTGAAGAAGAATGAAATGAACGTTGATCCTGATGGGGCGTCCAGTGTTATTCTGTTCGCGCCTACGGGGAATAACCAGGCGTCGACTTCGTCGGAGTTCATGCGCTATTACAGTGACTTCGGGGTCGTGAATGTCGGGGACAACGGCCAGTTCAACATCAACGTTATGTTTTCGGGCGGCGTCACTGCGCCGTCGGATATTACGGTGAGCCTTGCTTTGGATACGGCTGCGCTGAGCACCTATAACAAAGAGGACGGTGCGAACTACGTGCCGCCGCCGTCTGCCGCGACGCATTTCCCGGCTTCCCTTGTCATCAAGAAAGGAACGCAGTTCGTGCAGGGCGTGGCGAAGATCGATATCACCAGCGATTTCGATTTTACGAAAAGCTATGCGCTGCCGTTGAAGATAGTGTCTTCCTCCTATGGCGCGGTCAGCACGAACCTGGGAACGACCATTTACTCTTTTGGCGTACGCAACAAGTACGACGGTCACTATTCAATGAAGGGTTATACGCTTCGTGCCGGTGATGGAGCGAGGACCGGTAATTTCGTCAATTCCAAGGGGCTTGACCTGGTGACGGGGGGATCGAACTCCGTCAATTTTGGGGATCTGCAGGTATGGGCGGATATGAGCGGCGTTGGCATTGGCAATCCGGTGCTGACGGTCAATGCGGACAATTCTGTAAAGATAAGCAGCAGCGGTGGCGCCTACAACGATCCCGGGTATTCGAGCAAGTATGATCCGTCCAGTAAGACGTTCTACATCTCGTTCACGTGGGGAGCGGGGCCTGCTGCGAGGCTGGCGACGGATACGCTGACTTATATAAGTTCGAGATAGCGGGGCAGTGTCTGGAGTGAGCAAAAATTTTGACCGGGGCGGCTTTTTGTCGTCCCGGTCTTTTTATTGGGGGTCTTTTTACTGGTGACAAAAGAGTATCAGGTCGATGACGTCTTTTTCCCGGTGGAGATCGGGTTTGTTGTTCCTGATATAGTCGCTGATAAGGGCTTCTTTCTGGGGAAAGACGCGGACGATCTGTCTTTCGGTGTTGGCTTTATAGAGGCTGTGTCCCCGCCGGAGCCAGAACTGGGGTATGAACCCGATGTCATATTGTCCCTGGAAGCGGCGGCTGACGTAGGCTTCGGAGACGTTGTTGCTGACGACGCCGGAGGCCTGGCGGGATGTCCCGTTGTGGTCGGCCTGCGCCTGGATGGGGGTAGGCTTATAGGTGTAGCTGATCAGCAGGGGGAATTCGGTTGTGGTGGCTACGAGATAAAATTTTTCTTCGGCGGGAATGAATTTTTTTTCTCCGATATAAATGGTGTCGATGTTGTCCAGACCGGTGAGGATCATGTTCTGTCCGTTGTGTCGGAACAGGAAGGTTTGGTTTTCGGTATTATAATTCAGCTTTGCCTTTGCGATAGAACCATTTTTTTGAAGGACCGAGCCTTCCTCGAACTGGCTGAAGAGACAGGTGCGGGGTGTTGTGGTATCTGCCGGGGACTGGGCGTTTGCGGAAATGGCGGCGGCAATGGCGGTGCAGGCGATGATCAAGGATCTCATGTGTCGATTAATTTAGATAGGTCAGCGCTGTTGTTGGTTAACTTTTTTTTAACAGATTTCATGGATTATGGAATATCGTCTAATGCTCTCATTTACAATATTTTCTCCGGTATTTGTTCCGGTGAGGTGGGGAGTAGTTCTGTACAATTTACGATTCCAACGCATTTTTTTGTTAAAAATTTAACTTAATATTGATTTGTCTTTTATTTGTCACAACGCTTAACTGCTAACACATGAGAAAACTGGTTAATCTTCCATTTTATGGAGTGCGGTGGCTTTCTGTTAATCTTTTGAAGCCTGATTTCCAAAATAGTAATTATAGTTCATAAAATTTTCTTGTTTATCCGTTAGTCGGGTAAAGGGTTATATTTTTCATAGTGCTGTCTGCTGAGGCGGCGCTAAATTCTAAAACTAAACAGTCACATGAGAAAACTTCTATCACTGCTTGCGGTGCTGTCTATGCTATACGTGACAGCATTCGCCCAGACAAAAATTCCCGTAAAAGGTAAGGTGTTGGATGAACTAGGGCAGCCTATTTCCTTTGCCTCTGTAAGAGTCAAGGGGGAGAAGACGGGTGTTAGCGCCGATGCCGACGGAAATTTCAGCATTAGAGTCACAAAAGGCGCCGTTCTCCAGGTAAATGCGGTCGGTTATGCCGGCTCCGAGATGACCACAGATGGTGGCGATCTGTCTTTCAGGCTGAAGCGGACCAGTCAGTCTCTTTCTGAAGTCGTGGTGAGCACGGCTTTCGGGGTAAAGAAAAGCGAGCGTACTACTCCCTACAGTGCGCAGGTAATCAAGGCAGATGCGGTAAATATCATCCCTCAGACCAATGTGGCAGACGCGTTGGCGGGTAAGGTTGCCGGTGTACAGTTCCGTACCCAGTCTCCTTCGAAGCTGAACAGTCAGTCTTTTGCCCGTATCCGGGGTGGTCTTCTGCTTTCGGGGGATGTGAGCCCTATCTATGTAGTGGATGGGACGATCATCGGAAATGACGGTGACAATGACGGTTCGTTCGACATCGATCCGTCGAATATCGAGACGGTTACGGTGCTGAAGGGCGCCAATGCTACGGCTCTGTTCGGTAGCAAGGCGATCAACGGCGCTATTGTCATTACTACGAAGAAGGGTTCGGCCAATGGCAGGTCATCTGTCCAGGTCAACCAGGGGGTGCTTTTTGAGAAGGTGTTCCACCTGATGCATGCGCAGAACCGGTATGCCGGTGGTGCGGTGAATTCGCTGACCACCTATCACTGGAAGGCTGGTGATCCGGTGGAGTGGAAGACGCTGGATGGGGTAGGGTTTCCTGACTATACGGATGACTCCAGCTGGGGTCCGGAGATGGATGGCCAGGACTATGCGCCCTGGTATGCGTGGGTTCCCGGGACGTCTTATACCGGCAAGTCGCAGAAGCTGGTACCGCAGCCTAATAATATCAAGCAGTTCTTCAATACCGGCGTGACGAATAATACGAACGTCAATTTCACCAAGTCCGGTCAGGGTTATCAGACCCGTCTTTCGTATTCCAAGCAATACATCAACGGTCTTATTCCTGACACGAAGTCGGACAGGGACATCCTGAGCGCTTCGGCTACGGTAGACCTGAACAAGTTCATTACTGCCGGTGTGGACATTACCTATAATACTCAGCAGATCTCCGGTCAGTTCGACGATGGTTATGCCAACAATACTTCGGGGAACTTTGGTCAGTGGAACCACCGCGACCTGGACCTGAAGCTGATGAAGAAGTTCAGGGGGCTGATGACGCCTGCGGGAACGCTGGCTTCCTGGAACTGGGCGAGCAATCCGGATGGCTATGATGCTTCGAATCCTGCGGCTTTCTATTCCGGCAACTACTGGTATAATTTCTATTCTTACCAGGACAATCTTTCGCAGCAGCTGCGGCGGGAGCGGTTGTATGGGGATGCTTACCTGAAATTCAATCTTTTTGACGGATTTAGCGTGAAGGGTACGGTTCGTAAAGACCAGTACAATTTCTGGAAGGAGAATATCACCAAGTCGATCCTGGAGAAGAGCGGTTATCAGACCGGTCTGCTGGCCAGCTATCTGACGGGGCAGCGTTACCAGAATGAGCTGAACTATGAGGTGATCGCTTCTTATAACCACGCCTTGTTCCAGGACTTCAATTTGAATGTGCTGGCTGGTGGCAACGTCAACAAGTATACCCGTAAGGATATGCAGATGCAGACGGTGAATGGATTGACCATTCCGGACCTGTATTCGATCTCGAACTCGAAGTCTCAGCCGAATATCTCCAATGCCCGTCTCGGATCGGAGACAAAGTCGGCGTTTGCCTCGGGAGATTTTGAATACAAGCGTTTTCTGAGTGCTACGTGGGCTGTTCGTGAGGACTGGATCTCTACGCTGCCTTCGGGGAACAACCATCTTTTCTATCCTGCTGCCGGCTTTTCCTTTGTGCCTTCCGAGATGGTCAAGACGATGCCTTCGTGGCTGTCTTTCGCCAAGCTCTACGGTTCGTGGGGTCGCAAGCCGCTGGCGCTTGATATCTATGCAACTTCGGTACCCTATAGCCTGAACCAGTATCAGTGGAATGGCAATCTGATGATGAGCTCTCCGGGTCTGGTTCCCGATAGCGCATTGAAAGGCGCGTTGATCACCACATACGAAGCTGGTATCGACCTGCGGTTCTTCCAGAACAGGTATGGTCTGACGATCAACTATTATAATGAGACTGCGGCGTCTCAGCCGGTGCAGATCGGTGTTGATGCGGTCAGCGGCTATCGTGCCAAGACGATCAACGCGGCGACTGTTGTAAGGAAAGGGTTCGAATTTACGTTGACGGGGAATATCATGAAGACGACGAATTTCAACTGGAATGTGACGGCGACCCTGGGCTACCTGATGAACAACAAGGTGACCAAGATCTTCGGCACCACGAAGCGGATACAGCCTACGGGCTGGATCGGCAGCTTTGGCACGCACTATGCCTCGGCTTACCAGGAGCTGGGCCAGGACTGGGGCCAGCTGATCGGTGGTGGAATGAAGACGGGGGATGGCGGTCTGCCGCTGGTAAACCCCTCTACCGGCTTGTATGTGACGGGGGATGCCAACTACCACTGGGGTAGCGTGGTGCCCAAGGTCACCGGCGGTGTCCAGAACATGTTCACCTACAAGCGGTTCATCCTGAACGCCAGTGTCGACTACCAGGCCGGCGGTCATTTCTTTTCTCTCACAGAGAGCTGGGGACAGTATTCCGGTATCATCGACTATACGGGAGTCAACAACGACAAGGGTAAGAGCGTTCGTGACGATGTCGCCAACGGTGGTGGTATACACGTAAAAGGCGTGAGCTCTGCGGACAGCAAGACGCCTGTGGACATGTATGTAGACGGTCAGACCTATTTCCAGCAGTTCTATGGCGCCAAGATCGCCAATCCTTTTGTCCACAGTCTTTCTTTTGTAAAGCTCAGGGAAGTCAGCGTGGGTTATCAGCTGCCGGTGAAGAAATGGGGATTCACTACGAAGTGGATGCAGAGCGCGACGGCCTCGCTCGTTGGCCGGAGTCTCTGGCTGATTTACAGCGGGTCGAGGAACTTCGATCCTTCGCAGATCTCCAATGTATACGGTGAGAACGGTGAGCTTCCGACGACGCGTTCGCTCGGCTTTAATCTTAGCTTCAACTTTTAATGGTTTTGATGGAACTTAAAACAAGACAAATGAAACGCAAAAAAATAAATATACTTGTTGGACTGACTGCTGTGCTGATGGTCTCGTCCACGCTGTCCTGTAAGAAGGTCGATGATTTCGGAACACTGAATACTGATCCCAATGCGGCAACCGTCCCTGTGACGGGTGCTCTTTTCACGTCGGTGCTTGGAAGTATGCATGCGCTGGCTTTCGGTCCCGCTGCGCCGGCGAACACGCCGTCGCTGAATGCGGACGTTGCGGGACTGTACTGTCAGTACTATTCCGAGACGCAGTATACCGATGTCTCTATCTTCACAAAGGAGACTCCGAACTGGGATGACTATTTCGCGGCGAACGTGTTTGCCCAGCCGACGCCCAATCAGTATACGCAGAACGGTATGCTGTTTGATCTTCAGACGATCATCAAGGCAAATACCGATCCGAAGACGAAGGCGTCGGTGGTAGCTTATGGTTCCAACGCCAACCAGATCGCGGTTGCGAGGATCCTGAAGGCGTATATCTTTTCCGTAATAACGGATCTGTATGGCGACATGCCGTATTTCAACACGCTTGCGGGAGATAACGGAGTCGTCGCGTTTTCCAAGCAGAAGGATATTTATACGGACCTTTTCAAGGAGCTGAATGAGGCGGTTGCCCAGTTCGACGGTGGGGCAAACATACAGGGCGATATCTTTTTGAATGGCGATGTGGCGAGCTGGAAGAAGTTTGCCAATTCCATCCATGCCTTGCTGGCGCTGCATTTGTCGAAGGTCGATCCTACGACCGGAAAGGCGGAGTTCGCCAAGGCGCTGGCCGGTGGACTGGCCGACAAGGATATGGTGATGACGTATCCGGGTGGTAACTTCTTTAATCCTATCTACCGGTATTATGATATCACCAAGCGGTTTGACTATGCGGTATCGCAGACGATGACCGACTGGCTGAGCGCGCATAGTGATCCCCGTGGTCAGGCAAATGTATATGCGACTTCTTCGGTCGGCTTCCCGTTTGGGCTGGCCAGGAACGCTGCCGTTGCTTTTGCGAATAACAATACGAACTATGCCAAGGTGATGGCTGGTCAGAGTGAGAGCTCTACGGCGAGCTTCCCGATCCTGGGTGCTGGAGAGATGCTGCTGGCGAGGGCCGAGGCTGCTCAGCGTGGATGGACCGCAGAGGATCCTGTAGCGCTCTATGCGCAGGGTATCCGCGCTGCGTGGGACCTGTGGACTCCGAAGGGGTCGGATGCGGCGTCTCAGGCTGAGGCTGCCAATTTTGGAAATACCCAGTACACTGCTTATATGGCTAATCCTGATATCACGCTTTCTTCGGGAGATCCGCTGACGAAGATCTGTCAGCAGGAGTGGGTAACGCATTACCCCAATGGGGTGCGGGGCTGGACGCTCTGGAGGAGGACGGGTGTTCCTGCGCTGGTTGGCGGTCCTGCGGCTGTGACTGCTGGCAAGGCCATTCCCCGCCGGTTTGGTTATGGTCCTAATGAGTACAGCACCAATTCGGCCAATGTTGCGCCGGTTGCCACCCAGTATACGGTTGCCGGTGATGCGGATTCGCAGCTGGCCCATATGTGGTGGGATGCGCCATAGTAGAATGTGGGGGTGAAACCCTGAGAGAATATAAATGCGTAAAAGGGACCAGAAGTGGTCCCTTTTACTTTTTGGGGGCGGCGAGGGCTAGTGGAGGGTATTGTAGTAGTTGATGAGGGCGATCCAACCTTCTTCGTCGCTAAAGGAGATGGATTTTTCTTTTGCGTAGTTGGTGATTTCGGTCCACTTATCGGCCAGCTCTTTTTCGAGTGTTTTTTTGTTGAGTTTGACCGCGGTGCTTTGGTTGTTGCTGCCGATGAGGTAGTAATAATTCTGGCCGACGAAGGATTTGGCGGTGGACAGTACGCCGTCCTCGTGGATGTCTTTTATTTCGACGGCCCGGTATTTGGCGAGGGTGAGGTTGCCTTCGGCCAGGAGCTGGACGAATTTGCCGGGTGCGATGCCGGTGATCGTGAGTGTTCTTGAGAATGTGTATGGGGTATTGGTGTCAGTTAGAGACTGGTAGAGGATGCAACGGGTGACGGTGGTGGTGGTGAGGTCGTAGATCGTGTCGTGGCGGTTTGCGTAGAACTTACTTTGATGCCAGTCAAATTTCAGGCGGAGGCCGGGGATCCGTTGGCCGGTGGAGGTGAGGGCGAAGCCGGGGAGCCATTGGGTGTCGAAGAATGCCTCGCCTCTTATATCCTGGTAGAGGTTGTCGATGTCTGCGGCCTGGCCCTGGAGGGCGGCGATGTGGAGGAAGTCCGCTTCGTTGTGACTGAGGCGCTGAGATCTTGCGGTGGTGCAATAAAGGCTGGATGAAAGCAGCAGTAAGGTCAGGGTTCTCATGTGTTGTATTATTATAATTTAAAATAAGAATGCGACCAGGTTGCGATGAGGTTGCATTAACCAGCGATTAACTAAACTGCGGTTATGGGTAAGTGTTGTATGAAACTCTGTTGATTTGAGTGTTTTGTTTAAGAAGATTTTATTTAATATAAGTTTTTATAGCGAGAACTATTTATTTTTTTTTACCTCGTTTGTTGGAAATCGCTAATTTAGGTTGGTTAACGTTTTATTGCAAGTTGTAAGACTGCTTTAATCAAAACAAACTGGAGTCACATGAGAAAAAGTCTATCGTTGATAGCAATACTGCTATTATGCCTATCAGTATTTGCTCAAACCAAAACAACAACGGGTAGAATCACGGACCAGCAGGGTCAGCCCGTTCCCTTCGCAACAATCCTCATCAAAGGGACCAAGACAGCCGCCAGTGCAGATGCAGACGGCAATTTTACCATCAAAGCAAAGCCGGGAGATATCTTAATCGTGAGCGGGGCTGGTATGACCGCGAAGGAAGCGACCGTTACGGGGTCTGGTCCGGTGAATGTACAGGTATCGCGCAAGGAGTCGAATATGACGGAGGTCGTCGTTACGGCTCTTGGTATTCAGCGGCAGGCTAAGGAGCTCGGTTACTCGACGGCGAAAGTTACGGCCAAGGAGCTGACGCAGGCCAAGCCGATCAGCGCGGTCAATGGTCTTACGGGTAAGGTTTCCGGCCTGCAGATCAACACGACTAACAACGGGGTGTTTGCTCCGACTCGTGTAACGTTGCGGGGTAATCGATCGCTGACGGGTAACAACCAGCCGCTGGTGATCGTAGACGGGGCCATCTATTACAATGATCTTAATACGATCAACCCGGAGGATATCACGGATATCACGGTGCTGAAGGGGTCGAGCGCCTCTGCCGTGTATGGTTCGGATGCTTCGAACGGTGTGATCCTGGTGACGACTAAGAAGGGTGTAAGGGGTAAGCCTACGCTGACCTTTGCCTCGACGGTGCAGGTGGAGTCGGTGGCGTATATGCCTAAGTTCCAGACCCGATTTGGCTCCAACGGTGGCGAGTATTTTGTGAACGATTTCAGCGATCTGCGTACGCAGGTCCCCTACGAGAACCAGGCCTATGGTCCTGAGTTCCGTCCCGGTGCGATGGTTCCGCTGGGCCGTGTGCAGCCTGACGGCAGCTATCTGCTGGTGCCGTACGTCGCCGATCCCAACCAGAAGAAGGATTTTTTTGACCATGCGCTTACGACTCAGAACAGCCTGTCTTATGCGGCGGGTGATGACAACAGCCGGTTTTACCTGAGCGCGCAGGATGTGAACACCAAGTCTGTCATGCCGGGGGATATAGGACGCAGGGATGCCTTCCGGGTAGCGGGCAGCCGTAACTATGGCATCTTCTCCGCGGACTATACGCTGTCGTATACCTACAAGTACACCAACACTACGGCAACCTCTACCGTCTATGACAATCTGCTTAATACTCCTCCCGATGTCCCGCTGTCGTCGCTGAAGGACTGGCAGAACAACAAGTTTGCTACGATCAACGGGTATTTCAACGACTATTATGACAACCCGTACTGGACGATCGGCAACCAGCGGTACAAAACGAAGGACAATAACCTGAGCGGCAATATGCATCTTTCGCTGAAGCCGGTGAGCTGGCTGAACCTCTCGTATCGTCTTGCGCTGACGAATGTCAGCAGGAAGTATGATGCGGATGTCGCCGACAAGACCTATTCTACCTACGCCATCAACAATCCCACCATCTACTATTCGAACCCTGCGGGTAATGGGATCGACACGGTTACGGACGAGGGAACGAAATACAATGCTGGTCATGGAAGTCAGGCTACGTATTACACCTACAGCTATTCGAACTTCCTGGTCACTTCCGACTTCCTCGCTTCTTTTGACCACAGTCTGAATAAGGACTTCAACCTGAAAGTGACGGTAGGTACGACCTATATCGACAACCAGATCAATAACACCTATATCAACGCCGGGTCGTTGTTCTTCCCGGTCTTCAACGTGAATAATCTGACCGGCTCTTCGGGTCTGGGTGGTACTGCCAATACGACCACGCAGAGCAATTATACGGAGGAGGCCCGCCGGCTGGGTTATTTCGGCGAGGCTACGGTCGGGTATAAGAACTATGCTTTTTTGCATGGCTCGTACCGTGCGGATATCGACTCCCGTCTGTCGAAGGAGAACCGGTATATTCCTTACTGGGACGTGGATGGTTCTCTCGTGATCAGCGACCTGGTCCCTTCGATCTCCAGCGGAAAGGTGGTGAACTTCGTCAAGCTAAGGGCGGCGCACTCACTGACGGGTAACGTCTCGGCGCTGGCGAGTGGCTCTCCCTATATCGCGGACGGGGCCTATAAGACGGGCAACACGCTGCTGAACGCCAATGGCGCACAGGTCGGAGCTACCGGAGCGGCGCCTTATATTGGCAACTCCTATGGTTTCCCCTACAATGGTCTTGGTGGCTTTCTGCTGAATACGACGCTGGCCAATCCGAATATCAAGCCTGAGAAGGTGACGGAGAATGAGATCGGTCTGGAGATGAGCTTTCTGCAGAACAGGATCTCGCTGGTGTCGGCGATCTACGAATCGAAGCTGAAGGATGGTATCGTATTCGCAACTATTCCGAATTCCAGCGGTTTTACGCAGGCGCTTGTGAATGCGGCCAATACGCGCAACCGGGGTGTCGAGGTCGAAGTGAAGGGTACGGTATTGAAGACGGCGAATGTGACCTGGAACCTGGGTATCAACTATACTTATAACGAGAGCAAGGTTATCTCGATCAATGGCGGACAAAAGTCGCTGGGTCTTGGCACCAATGGTAATCTCAACACCAATGCCTATGCGGTGATCGGTCAGCCCTTCCCGGTTGTGGAAGCCTATGACTGGGTGCGTGACTCGCTGGGGCGTGTGATCGTGGATGGTGTTACGGGCAATCCCTCGCGTGATCCGAACCTGAAGATAATGGGTCAGGCTACTCCGAAGCATATCCTTGGCTTTACTTCTACGGTGATCTACAAGAACTGGACGTTCAGCGCGACCGCAGACTATCGCGCCGGGTATAAGATCCTGAACCAGATAGGCTCTGCTATGGACTTTTCGGGTAACGGGTATGTCTCTGCGATCACGGGCCGCCAACGATTTGTCTTCCCCAACTCTGTGATCCTGCAGGGTGGTAAATATGTTCCCAATACGAATGTGACGGTGAATGACGCGAGCTTTAACTTCTGGCCCAGCCTGTACAACTCTGTCAATGCCAACTACGTGACCAGCGCGTCTGCGTGGAAATTGCGTGAGGTGGCTGTGAGCTATGATCTCCCGAGGAAGTGGATCGCACCGACGCGTATCGTTCAGCATGCTACGCTGACGGTTTCAGGAAGGAACCTGCTGATGATCCGGCCGAAGACGAATATCTGGACTGATCCTGAGTTCAGTGAGGATACGAGCAATGCGGTCGGAAGGACCGGCGAGGGTCAGGCTCCGCCGACGCGTATCCTGAGTGCGACTCTTGCTATTCAGTTCTAATCTTATTCGAAGTTTCTTAAAAAAGATATTATGTTGAAGAAATCAAATTATTACCTGGTGTTGGTATTATTGGCGGTTGCGGGGTGTAAGAAAGGGACTTTTGATATCAATACCAACCCGAACGTTCCGTCCAATGTATCGCCTCAGTTCACCTTGTCTGCGGCGCTGGTGTCTGCGGCTAATGAGACCTATAACAGCGGTTATCCTGATTTTGTCAACCGGTATATGGGTTACTGGGCATTCAGCGGGGACTATGGCGGATATGGGACCGAGGCGACGTATAATACGAACACCAGTTTTGCCACCCAGAACTGGGACAATGTATATGTGACTCTCGAGAACCTGAAATTTGTGGCCAATCAGTCGCGTACGAAGGGGGAGGAGTATTACCTGGCGATGTCGAAGGTGATGACGGCTTTTTTGTTCCAGCGGCTGGTGGACCTTTATAACAATGTGCCGTATTCGGATGCGCTCAGTGGGGACAAGCTCAATTATTATCCGAAGTATGATGACGCGAAGACGGTTTATAAGGCGATAGTGGGGCAGGTGGACAGTGCGATCGCGCTGATCAGTTCTGCGGATGCGTCGACGGCAGACAATCCAAAGAAGTACGATGTATTATTTGGCGGGGATATGGGCAAGTGGACGGCATTTGCCAATTCGGTGAAGCTGAAGATACTGATGAATATGACGCAGCTGTCCGATGGTCCTGCGTACATTCAATCCGAGCTCAATGGGATGACCACTGCGAGTTTTATGGGGTTTGGAGTGGATGCTGTGGTTAATCCGGGCTATTCGAATGCTGCCCTCAACCAGCAGAACCCGCTGTGGCAGAATGTTGGGTTTGCTACTAACGGGACGAGCCCGACGACGGGTAATTCCTTCAACAGGGCCTGCAGCTATTCTGTGAACTTTTATACAAACACGAATGATCCGCGACTGGGTCGATTTTATGCTGCAAACAGTGCGGGGGTGGTCCGTGGCCGTGCGCTTGGCAGCCAGGATGGTACCGAGCACAATACGGTGATCTCGGCGGTCGGGCCCGGCATTCTGAGCTCGGCTACGCAGGGTGCTGCGCTGATGCCGGCTTTTGAGAGTCTTTTCCTGCAGGCTGAGGCTGTGCAGAGGGGTTATATCTCCGGTCTTACGGCGGACTCGCTTTATCGTTCGGCGGTCAGCGAGTCTTTCAGGATACTGGGTGTCCCGGGGGCTGCTGCGGCTGCGGCCAGCTATGTGGCGCAGAATGACCAGCGGGTGAATTATTCTTCTGCGGCTGACAAGATCAATGTGATCGTGCTTCAGGAGTGGGCTGCGCTGAATATGTATGATCCTATCGAGTCCTGGAACAACTGGAGGAGGCTGCATATCCCGGTCGACCTGCCGGTGTCCATCTATCCGGGGACCAGCGCTACGCATATCCCGTACCGGCTGTTGTATCCGTTGAGCGAGTACAATAATAATTCGACGAATGTGAATGCGCAGGGAGCCATCAGCAATATGACCTCCAAGATATTCTGGATGCCTTAGTAGAATCACCTGATGATTAGGGGAACAGCAATTTAAATAAGAATAAACATGAAAAAAGCATATATAGTATTTTCAGTTGTCACCGGCCTTGCTTTGTCGGGCTGTCTGAAGGATAAAGCGAATACCGATTTCAGCAATCAGAATGGGTATATCGCCGAGATATCGACGTCGAGCGTGAACAGCACGGATCAGGCGCCCAGCGGTGGTCTGACCTATTTTGGCGATGCTACTATGGCTACATCGGTAGACCCCAGTCCGGATAACGAGTTCTTTACGGTGAATATCGCGTCGCCGTTTCCGCCTACGAAGGATATCCCTGTGACGGTGGCTGTCGACGATGCGAAGCGCACGGCCTATAATGCAACGACGCCGGACTATACGTATAATGCGCTGCCGGCGAATGCCTTTTCTCTTCCGGCTACTACGGGGACGATACATTCGGGGTTGCGTCTTGACACCTTTAATATCACCTTTATGTATGGCAGTATGGATCCTACCAAGGACTATATGCTGCCGATCTCGATAACTGCGGCACCCGGGACGACGATCAGCGGGAATATGTCGACGATCTATTTTCATATCGTCGGGAATCTGCTGGCGGTGAATCATACACAGACCTATACGCTTTACAGTGGAAAGGACAGCACGGGGACTTTGGTTGGGACGTCGCCGCTGGGGGCGGTGTTGTTCACGCCTTTGTCGCCTTTTAAGAATGAGTTCCTGAGCGGGTTTAGTGATGCGCAGACGGCTAAGCTGCGGTATGACCTGAGTTTTGTGCGGAGTGGCAGTACGGCGGGGACGTTCTCGGTGGCATTCAATTCCTCGGATGTGAAGGCGATGCAGAAGGCGGGGGATTCGGTGAAGGTGGGGCCCAGCGTGATCGCGGCGGATTTTACGAATGGCACGTATCGTCTGGGTTACCAGGTGAAGGCGAAGGACGGGTCATTTAAATATGTGATCGATAATTTTCAGAGATAGGCCCAGACCGATATATCTAATGAGGAAGGTCGTCGTTTTTTGTTGTTGGCTTTTGCCTTTTTCGGGGATGGCTCAGAAGGCGGTTGTTATCACCGGAAATGTAAGTGATAACAGAGGAGGGGTATTGCCCGGGGCTTCCATCACGATCAGGGGGCAGCATTCGGGGACGACTTCGGATAATTCGGGTTTTTTCAGGATGAGGGTTCAGCCGGGGGCGTTCATTTGTATCAATGCTGTTGGGTTCAGGGGGGATACGGTGATGGTCGGAGATACGACGACCCGGCTGGATATTGTATTGGAGCCGCGGGTGAGGATACTGGAGGGGATTGTCGTCACGGGGACGGATCAGAAGGCGGTGGGTAATGATCCGATGCATGTGATGGTCACGAGGTCGGCGGGGGCGACGATCAGCGAGTTCCTTCAGAGTGAGATGAGCTATAACGGGCAGACGATGGTGACCCCCTATAAGGTGGATTCGAAGACCGGGATGCCGACGGTCAAGGACCCCGATGCGAGCTATCTTACTAATACTCCGGCGAATACGTACTACAGGATGTCGGCCGTCCCTTCTTTTTCTATTAAGGAGGATGTGAAGGGGAATCGTTATCTGCTGGGTGATCGTTGGGGGCAGGGGGTTATTGTGACGGCGGACGACAGCCTGGTGGACAACCGGGCGCTGAAGTTCAATTTTGACAAGATCCAGCAGAAACTATACACAACCAAGGACTTAGCGACCATTATAGAGCTGGATAATCAACATATTAAAGCCTTTGCGATCAGGGACGGGGATTCCCTGATGATCTTTGACAGGGTGGGGGCGATCGACTCGTCGAGGTATTTTCTGGTTATTGTTCCTGCGGAGAGGGGGAAATATTCCCTGTATAGGGACATCAGGACCAAATTTGTCAAGGCGGATTATCACTCTGACGGCATGACTGAAAGCGGGGCACCGTATGATGAATATGTCGATAATAATTCATATTTCCTGGTCTTACCGGGGGGACTGCGTGCCAGAAGGTTGGAAATGAGGAAGAAATACCTTAAAGAAATTATTCCGGAGGAAAAATTTAAGGTGGATGAATTTTTTTCAAAACATCGATATGACGTAATAAATGAAACATTATTAAAAGAGTTGATATTGTTTCTTAACGATCAGCCTCAGTCGCTTTTAACACTCCATTAACAACGAAAGACAGGTTTTTTTTTCTTTTCGTTCTCGCTGATTTTCAATGTATCGATGGAAGATCTATCTATAATCCATTAAGTTTTCTTTAGCGTTTGCAGCAGTTTGAGTTAAATAATTGTCAAATAATTTAACTAATATTGGACGCATTTTAACTTTTTAAATAGTTAAAGCGCGCTCAAGATCACTGAGTCAACATTAAGTCACACTAAATCTATTCTTTCATGAGAAAATTTCTGTCACTGCTTGCAGTGCTGGTGCTTTCTGCTTCATTAGCTTTCTCCCAAACCAAACCCCTTACTGGTAAATTAACGGACCCTCAGGGTCAGCCTGTTCCCTTCCTTACTGTCAAGGTAAAGGGTACTAAAACGGGGGTGAGCGCAGATGCTGATGGTAATTACACTATTAAGGCCAAGGCCGGAGATATCCTTGTTATCTCGGGTACTGGCGTAACCACCCAGGAGATCAAGGTTACCGACGCTCCCACGCTGGACATCCAGGTGACGCGTGCTTCTACGGCCATGACGGAGGTTGTGGTTACGGCACTTGGCATCCAGCGCCAGGCCAAGGAGCTGGGTTATGCGACGGCAAAGCTTGACAATGCGACACTTACGCAGGCTAAGCAGGTGAATGTGGCACAGGCCCTTAATGGTAAGGTATCCGGTGTGAACATTTCGACCACGAACAGCGGTGTATTTGAGAATGCCAAGATCAACATCCGTGGTATTCGTTCGCTGACGGGTAACAACCAGCCGATGCTGGTCGTTGACGGGGCTCCCACGCCCCTGGGCTATCTTTCTTCCATTCCTCCCGATGACATTGCGAGCCTGGACGTGCTGAAGAGCGCGGCTTCTGCGGCTTTGTATGGTCCGGATGCGGTGAATGGGGTAATTATCGTCACTACGCGTCGCGGGAGCAAGAAGCCGGTGGTTTCGTTGAACTCGAACGTTCAGATGACGCGGGTGTCCTTCTTCCCGAAGCTGCAGACCGAATTTGGTGATGGTGGTGGTGAGATCCAGGATCCGTATGGCAATTTCGGCTATGTTCCTTATGAGAACCAGCAATACGGTCCCCGTTTTGACGGGTCGACTCAGCCGATCGGTCCGGTGCTTGAGGATGGTTCGCAGCAGAGCGGGCCTTACAGCGCGATCCACGCCAACGATCGTAAGAAGTTCTGGAATACGGGTCTGACGACTCAGAATTCGGCTTCTATCGCCGGTGAGGATTTTTATGCGAGCGTCGAGGACGCTAACATCAAAGGGGTAACCCCCAGCGACAAGCTCCGTCGTACGAGCTTCCGCTTTAACGGCGGCAAGAAATATGGCGATTTCAATATTAGTTACGGTCTGAACTATACGCTATCGAATTCGGACGTTGTCAACGAGGCCGGTTTCCAGAACAGCTTCCCCGCAGCGTATGACGGTGGTCTGTTCTTCCTTGTTTTGCAGACGGCCAGCAATGTGCCTCTGCTGAGCTATAAGGACCTGAACAGCAAGTATGGCAATTTCTCCAACTACTACAATGAGTATGCGGTGAATCCGTACTGGCTGATCGCCAATATTCGCAGCAAGCAGCGCCAGGACGACATTCTCGGTAACCTGATGCTGAACTATAAATTTACCCCCTGGCTGGCTGCAACGGCCAAGGTGAGCACTTCCCTGGGTTTCTCCAGCGAGGAGAATACAAACAATCCGGTTGTGGTAAGTGACTGGGCTGCTGCCAATCGTAACGCGACGCAGTATTCGAATCAACTGGGCAGTGTGATCGAGCAGTCCGGCTATACGTCCCGGATCAACCTGGATTATTTCCTGAGTGGTGATCATAAGATTGGCAACGATCTCAAGGTCAGCTATCTGGGTGGTGGTTCTATCCGCCAGGACCAGGCGAAGGATGTGACGGTTGGTGGTAACAACCTCGTGGCTCCTGGTCTGTTCAATGTGGCGGTGAGAAGCGGTGATGCGAATGTTTCGCCTTTCTTTGGGTTCAACTCTAACACGCTGACCAATGCCAATACGGGCACCAGCGTTGCACAGGGTAATAACTACAAGCTGGAGTATAGGCTTCTCTCGGCGTATGGAACGGTTGCTTTGAACTATAAGGGCTGGGCCAACCTGGAAGCTACGGGCAGAAATGACTGGGACAGCCGTTTGTTGAAGCAGAACCGGTCGTTCTTCTATCCGGCGGCGAACGTTTCGGTGATCCTTTCGGATGCCTTTCCCGGTATTCAGGATTTTGCGGCCATCTCTTTCCTGAAGGTTCGTGCTGCGATCTCGAAATCCGGTAACGTGAACCTGGGACCTTACAACCTGCAGCCTACGTATTCTCAGCCTAATTCTTCGACGACGTCTCCGCTGGGTGGCTTCCCTTATGGTAATGTCGCTGGTTTTACGGCTAACAACCAGATACAGTCGACTAACCTGAAGCCTGAGTTTGTGAATACGAAAGAGGCGGGTGTTGAAATCGGGTTGATGCGGAATACGATCAATTTAGGTGCGACCTATTTCTATCAGAAGAACACCAACCAGATATTGGCTGTAACGCAGTCTATGACGACTGGTTACACTTCCCAGCTGGCCAATGCGGCGGACTTCAACAACTATGGTGTAGAAATGGACCTGGCGCTGACTCCGCTGATCAGGGTTGGCAAGGGGCGGTTCGACCTGAAGGTGAATGCTACTTATAATAATAACAAGGTAACGCATACGCTGAACAATACGCCGGTGGTCATCGGTGGTAATGCCGGCTTTATCCAGAATGCGGTCGGTTATCCGACGGTCAACAATATCGCGGTTGTGGGCAAGCCTGCCTTTATGTTCCAGATGACGGATTACCTGCGTGATTCCAGCAATGGCAAGGTGATCGTCGATCCTGTCACGGGCTATCCGACGCAGTCGACCAATATGATCAATACGGGTCGTACGCTGCCGCTGTGGGTGATCGGTATCACGCCGTCTTACTCGATCGGTGGTTTCAGCGTGAGCATGACCTGGGATTATAAGACGGGGCATGATTTCTACTCGGGTCTGGGACCTGACGAAGACTTTGCCGGTATCTCGGCGAGGAGCGCCGCATATGGCCGTCAGCGTTTTGTCATGCCGAATTCGGAGTACATGTCCGGTGGCAAGTATGTTCCGAACACGAGCATCCAGGTACAGAATGGCAACTATGCCTTCTGGACGGGCGCCAATACCAATACGGGCATAGGGACCAACTATTATGCGAGCGCTGCTGCATGGCGTCTTCGTGAGGTGAATATCTCTTATAGCATTCCGATGAAATGGCTGAGCAATGGGACGGTGATCAAGAAAGCTACTGTCAGCCTGATCGGCAAGAACCTGCTGCTGTTCGTACCGAAGTCCAACCAGTGGGGTGATCCGGAGTTCAACTACTCGAATACCAACAACACGTATGGTCTGGCGAGTGGATTCCAGTCTCCTGCAGCGCGGTTATTTGGTGGTTCTCTGACGGTTCAATTTTAATCCTCTCAAACGAATTATAAATGAAACATAGCAATAAGATATTTCTTCTCATGGTATTGTCGGTTGGCATTACTATGACTGGCTGTAAAAAATATTTGGACGTTAATTCGGACCCGAACAGGGCCACTGACCAGACGGTGACGCCGGAGCTGCTGTTCACGCAGGCGCAGAATGCCGTGGGATTCAGGCAGGCGAGCGGGGACTTTGGTTTTCTTGACCAGTGGATGGGCTATTTTGGCCAGAACGGAGGATTTGCCCCCCAGCAGAACATTATCAGCTATAATGTCGATATCACGTTCGGGAATACCTTGTTCCTGAATCACTACGATGTGCTTTACGATCTGTACCTGGCGAAGCAGAAGGGGTTGGCGAGCGGTGACAGTGTACTTGCGGGAGCGAGCATGGTGTTGTCGGCCAAGCTGATGCAGGAGCTGGTGGACTTGTTTGGGAATCTGCCGTATTCGCAGGCCTGGCAGAGCATCAAGTATCCGCAGCCCACGTATGACAAGGCTCAGGATATTTACAAGGCGCTGCAGTCCTCCCTGGATTCCGCCATTATCTATCTGAAAACGACGCCTCCAAAGAAATATGCTGCGTCGGATATTATCACCCACGGTGATACTACCAATCAGATCTGGATAAAGTTTGCTAATACGATGAAGCTGCGGTTAATGATTCGTCAGTCTGAGGTAGCGGGCTTCGATCCCAGTGCGGATATGGCCAAGATCATTGCCAATGGGGGTGTGCTAATGGCCGGTATGTCGGTCGCCGTCAATCCCGGGTATACCAACGACGTTAACAAGCAGAGTCCTTTCTACGAGTTCAACGGATGGAGCCCTACAGGAGTACAGACCAATACGTCTACGAATGCGAACGCGTACATTATCTCCCAATTCGAGGCGTATACTGAACCTGACCCGCGAGAAGGACGGTTCTTCTATCCGGTGGGGTTTGGGTTCTCCGGTAATACGTATGTTGGCTGTGCTTTTGGTGATGCCCAGGCGAATATTCCGCAGAGCACGCAGAGCTCGTATTTCGGGCCTGCGCTTGTCGGTGGTGTTACTGCGGGTTCTTCCCACGTAGGTGATGGCAGCGGCGCCAAACAAAGCCAGTGGATATATCCGTCTTATGAGAGCATGTTCCTGTGGGCCGAAGCGGTTGCCAGGGGCTGGGCAAGCGGGGATGCGTCGGCTGCGTTCGATGCGGCTGTTCAGGAGTCCTTCGTGTGGCTGGGTGTTCCAAATGCTGCGTCTGCGGCTAGCGATTATAAGACAAATGACCCGGAGGTCGCTGATTTCACGAATGCTGGTACGACGTCGCTGTCAAAGGCCAGGTTCATCGCTTACCAGAAATATCTTTCCCTTGTGGGCATAGATCCGATGGAAGCGTACTTTGATCAGAACAGGCTGCATTTCCTGACGGACAACAGCTATATCTCTTTGTATGCGGGAAAAATATCCAATACTATCCCGGTGCGGCTGCCTTATCCGTCGAGCGAGTATACCTCGAATGCGACGAATGTGAACGCCCAGGGTTCGATCAATGTGTTTACGTCTAAGCTGTTCTGGCAACCCTAGTCAAGGAAACAATTAAAAAAGAAAAATCAGTAAAATATGAAATTGAAAAATATAAAGGCGGCTTCCCTGGCGATCATTGGTCTATCCGTGGTCCTAACGGGCTGCCTCAAGGATAAGGATTTTAACAATGGGTTGATCCAGTCGGTGCATGGGAATACGGGAAAGGTGGTCAGTCTGGCGGCGAATGTGCAGACGAACACCAATGTCTCTACGGTGGCCTTTAACAACTCGAATACCGACACTGTTGTGAATTTTCTTCCTGTAGAGCTGTCCAACGCGGATGCTCCTGCTCCGGAGGATATACACGTGACGATCGCGCTGGTTGATACGCTTGTCAACAACCTGGATACGACCAATTATAACAACAACGACGGAAGCACGTATGATTATGTTGTCCCCGATCCGTCTATTGTGTCGGTCGTCAGCACAGAGGTGGTTATCAAGAAGGGCACGTATCAGGGATTTCTGCAGCTGAAGTTCAAGCCCAGCGATCTGCTTGGTCAGGACCTGGCGTTTGGTTTCCGGATCACCGGCATCAAGGAGGCGGGTTATACGATCAGCGGCAATTTGCATGATGCGGTGCTGGTCCTTCTGATCAAGAACAAATGGGATGGAACGTATGTGGCCAGTGGTACTTTCCAGCACCCGAATCCGTCGCTTGCCGGGCCGTTCAGCGGCAAGACGGTAGTTCTGTTCACTACGGGGGCTACTTCTGTGGACATGGAGGGTGGACAGCCGACGGCTGGTGGATTGATCGGAGCGAGTCCGAGGTTTACGGTTGATCCTGCTACGAATCTGGTAACGGTGAGCCCTGGTATTCCTTATGGTCCTGCTACTATTGCCGGACCTGTCACACCTGGTTATATCAACCGCTATGATCCTGCTACGAAGACGTTCTATGTTGACTTTGGATATTCCGGTGGTTCGCGTCATATGACGGAGAAGCTGGTCTATCAGGGTCCTCGTTAATAGGGACACTGCCCGCGTTAGGGTAAATAAGTGATTGTAAGGGCCGCCTGTTTGGGCGGCCTTTTTTGTTTATTTTTGGAAAAAAACAACCATGACAGATCAACAAGCGGCGGGGAATCAGCTGAATATTGAGATCAGTGAGGAGGTTGCGGAGGGGCAGTATGCGAATCTGGTGATCATCACGCATTCTCATGCGGAGTTTGTGCTGGATTTTGTGAATGTGATGCCGGGGACGCCGAAGAGCAAGGTGAAGTCGAGGATCATATTGACGCCGCAGCATGCGAAGCGGTTTATGAAGGCGTTGACGGAGAATGTGGTGAGGTTTGAGGCGGCGAATGGGAAGATACAGGATCTGGAGGAGGTGCAGCTGCCGATGAATTTTGGGGGGCCTTCGGCTCAGGCGTAAGGTGGTTGAATGGTCAGGGACGGAGGGGGCTGGATGTTTCAGGATGTTTTCAGGAGGCCGGAGTCGGCGAAGCTGAAATAGCCTTTGTCTCCTACTATTATATGGTCTAGTAATTTGATGTCGAGGAATTTGGCTCCTTCGGCGAGTTTGGTTGTGAGGTTTTTGTCGGCCTGGCTGGGTTGGAGGTTACCGGAGGGGTGATTGTGGCAGACGATGATGCTGACGGCGCCGAGCTCGAGGGCTTTTTTGAAGACGATGCGGGGGTCGACGACGGTAGAGGTGATGCCGCCCTGGCTGACGATCTCGATGTCTTCCTGTTTGATGCGGCCGCCCTGGTTGAGGTAGAGGACTACGAAAACTTCGTAGCTGTAGTCTTCGAGGAGGGGGCCGAGGTAGGCGGCGGCGGTGCGGCTGTCTTTGATGATTGGTTTTTTGAGGGAGGCGGCGGATTGTCTTCGGCGGCCGAGTTCGAGGGCGGCGGCGATGGTGACGGCCTTGGCGAGGCCTATTCCCTTGATCTTCATTAGTTCGCGGACGCTGCGTTTGCCCAGTTCGTTGAGGTCGTTCTTGCTGAGGCGGAGGAGCTCTCTGGCGATCTCTACGGCGTTCTTGTCTTTTCTGCCGGTGCGGATGAGGATAGCGAGGAGTTCGGCTTCGGAGAGGGTCCGGGGGCCTTTGAGCATTAGTTTCTCTCTTGGGCGGTCGGTGACGGCCCAGCCTGTAATTCCGGTCTTTTTCTTCTTTGTGGTTGTATTAGCTTGCATCGTTCAATATTTATTATTATTTTGTGTCTGATGGCGATGGAATGAAATAAGCGATCATTCCGATCGTTATACTTTTTTGAAACCCGCGGTTGATCACAACCGTAACCTTTGAAAACTAATCTAAAATCCAATGAATCGAACAACCTTCAACGCGATCGGCGGCTGGCAGCCTTTCCTCTTCTGTATTGGTATGTATGTAGTCGCTCTTTTTTTCTCCATTTTTGTTTGTTCTTCCATCTTCTATGCTTTCAATGCGAAGTCTGCGGCTAAAGCGGCTGAGAAAACGGCTATTATAAGCTCGGCGCGGCCTCAGCTGGCTTCTGTTGGGCATTGATAAATGCGTTCATAAACCTATTTTAAAGGCTGGTCCCGGTGAATGACGGGTCTGGCCTTTTTATGTCTGTTTGGGTTTGGGTACGGAGGGTTTGTGGCTTGCCGGGTAGTGAACGCTGCGTATGAGATAAGATTTTTGCGCTTTTACAATTGCGTGTATACCTGTATCTTCGCCCCATATTTTACCATCCACATTATGCAGCATCAAGCTAAGATTTTTTCCGGTACGGGGTCTCAGTACCTTGCCGAAAAAATTGCCCAACAATTTGGTATTCCCACGGGGAAGATCACGATCCAGCATTTCAGTGACGGGGAGATCCAGCCCATTTACAATGAGAGTATTCGCGGGGACATGGTTTTTCTGGTTCAGAGCACCTGTGCGCCGGCCGAGAACCTGCTGGAATTGTTGCTGATGATCGACGCTGCCCGCCGGGCTTCGGCCTATAAGGTGGTGGCGGTGCTGCCGTATTATGGGTATGCGCGGCAGGACAGGAAGGACAAGCCCCGGGTGGCAATTGGTAGTAAATTGATTGCCAACATGTTAGTGTCGGCAGGTGCGGATAGGGTCATTACGATGGACCTGCATGCTCCGCAGATCCAGGGGTATTTTGACATCCCGGTTGACCACCTGGACAGCTCGGCTATTTTTATACCGTATATTGAGCAACTTAAGGTGGAAAATCTTACCTTTGCGGCCCCTGACGTGGGTAGCGCCAATCGTATCCGGGAGATCGCGAGCTATTTCAATGCTGAGATGGTCATCTGCGATAAGCATCGGAAGAGGGCAAATGAGATTGCGAGCATGGTGGTTATCGGGGATGTGACGGATAAGGATATTGTGCTGATCGATGACATCTGTGATACGGGAGGAACGCTGGCCAAGGCGGCGGGGTTATTGAAGGAGAAGGGAGCCCGGAGTGTGCGGGCGCTGTGTACGCATCCGGTTCTTTCGGGCAAGGCGTATGAGAATATTGAGAACAGTGTGTTGGAGGAGCTGGTGGTGTGTGATACGATACCGTTGAAGCGTGCGAGTTCGAAGATAAAGGTGTTGAGTGTGGCGGAACTGTTTGCAGTGGCGATACGTAACGCGCATGAGAACAGGAGTATCACGGGGCTGTTCATCCACTCGCAGCTGAGGAATAAATAGGGCTGCGGTACAGATGGTGAAGAGGTTTGAGGCAGCGGATGAGGAGAAGAGCTGCGGAACAAATAAGAGTAATTTTTAAACAAGCATACAATGAAAACAATTACAATCGAAGGACAACTCAGGACCGAAATGGGCAAACAAGCCACCCGCCAACTTCGCTCTGAGGAGAAAGTGCCCGGTGTAATTTATGGGGGTGCAAAGGAGGTGAATTTTTCGGCTCCGACTGCGTCATTCAAAACACTGGTGTACACACCTGATTTCCAGTTAGCGGAAGTGAAGGTAGATGGAAAGACTTACAAATGCATTCTTAAGGATCTGCAGTTTGATAAGGTAACGGATGATCTGATCCACGTTGATTTTCTCGAGCTCGTAGAAGACAGGCCGGTAACGGCTACTATCCCTCTGAAGTTCGTAGGGACCTCTAAGGGTGTGAAGGACGGCGGTAAGCTGATCACGAAGATGAAGGCGCTCAAAATAAAGACCCTTCCCAAGTACCTGAAAGAAAACATCGAAGTTGACCTGACCGAGCTGGATCTGAATGGTAACCTGCGGGTAGAGGATGTGAAGGCTGATAACTACGAGATACTGAACTCTCCTCGTATTCCTATCGCTTCTGTAGTGCTGACCCGTCAGCTGAAACAGGAAGAGGCTGCTGCGGCTACACCGGCTGCGGGTGCTAAACCTGCTGCTGCGGCTGCTCCTGCCGCTGCGAAGGCTGCGCCGGCCAAAAAATAAATTATTTTATTAGTAGGAACCCGGTTAAACATTAACCGGGTTTTTTGTTATTTTTAATGCCC
>Ga0207695_10000700_pt1 | contig 65746 bp, 68 predicted proteins | sample KBSC54metaG_FD_184354 | JGI IMG/M metagenome (GOLD analysis project Ga0207695, IMG submission 184354) | Corn rhizosphere microbial communities from Kellogg Biological Station, Michigan, USA - KBS C5-4 metaG (SPAdes) (version 2) | ecosystem: Host-associated > Plants > Roots > Rhizosphere > Soil...
GAGGTCGGGGACGTCGAGCATGAAGATGCCGGCAAAGGCTTCCTTCGTATCAGCGAATGGACCGTCCTGCACCTGGAGCTTGCCCTGTTTCACCGACACGCTGGTGGCGGTGGCGATGGGCTGCAGCACCTCGGCGGAGAGGAGCACGCCGGCGTCGTCGAGTGCCTTGGCGTAGGCTTGGAAGGCGGCCATGCCTTCCTTGATTTGGTCCTCGGTAAGGGTGGAAACGGCGGGCTGCGGGTAGTGGATGAGGAGAGCGTAACGCATGGTCGGATTTCCTGAGTTGGGTGGATTGTGATGCTGGACATCCGAATGACGGAACTGCGGACGCGCAATCGACATCGTCACCGCTTTACATACTCCCCTCTCCGAAATCTCAGCGCCGACCAGTCCTCGTCTATCGCAACCATCCGGACAGTCTCGAATCCTGCGTCACTGAGCACCGTCCACCCGGAATCCCGATTGAATTCGCACTTGTACCGCTTCGACGTTCCCTTGGGATACGCAATCCACAAAATTGCATCACCTTCCGCTTTCGCACTCAACGCCTTCGACGCGCGATCCAGTTCCATCTGCGTAATCGCAAACGCAATGGCAAATCCAATCTTCTTCACCTTGCCCGGATCGCGCACCACGCGCACGGAGCCGAGCGTCGCCAGCTCGGGCTCGAACGACGCCGGTGCATTCACGACGACGATTTCACTTTGATCTTTCAAGTTCATCTTCTTGAACAATGCCGACGTCATCACGACCCCACTGAGTTTGAAACGCGGGATTTGCAAAAGGGGCTCACGAACGTTCCGTGAGCCCCTTTTATAATACCGCCGTACCTCGATCGCCAGACTACACGATCGGCTTGTACCGGTATCCCGCAACACCAGCTGCCTGCGCCGTCGCCTTGAATGGCGCCGAAGCCTTTGGTGCAACCGGACCAACCGTCACCGACTGGGTCCCTACAACGGTTCCGCTCTTGTCGAGGAACTCTACCGTCATCGTGTACGACTTGGCAGCCGCGCCACGATTCTCGATCGTTCCGCTCAGCGTCGCCGACTTGGTGGCGCTGTCCACGGCGAACTGCTGGATCTCGACGTTCGGCGTCATCTTCTCGGACTTGGTGTTGTACTTCACCAGCGAATCCGTGTACGCCTTGGTCAGCTTGGGATCCTTTGTGTCCTTGAGCATTCCCGAGTATCCGTACGCGTAAAGCAACCAGTTCGACGCGCTATTCGGATCCAGCGCGACCAGCTTGTCGACTACAGGCGCGACTTTCTCCGGCTGCTTGGCGCCGACATAACTCGCCGCGAGATTCTTGAGCGCATCACGCTGATATGGATTGCGCTCGACCACGGCGGCGAACAGCTTGATCGCGTCGTCGGGCTTTTCGGCCTGCGTTGCGATTACACCAGCGTTGAGCAGCGCCTGATCGCCGAACCTGGCCGGATTGGCCGCGACCGGTGCGTAGATCTTCGCATACTCGGTGGTGTCCTTTATCGCGAGCGCGATCTGAGACGCCAGTGCCTGCGCATGTCCCACACGTGCGTCCATCGTGCCGACGGGGATGTATGCTTCCCACGCTTCGATAGCCTGCTTGCCGATCGTTACCTTGTCGGCGCCGGTGGCTCCGTCGTATTGAGTGGACAGTGTATTCGCCAGATCATACATCGCGTTCTGTTTCGCGTCGTTGTAGATCGTATCCGCGCTCGCGGCCTCGATGGCCTTGCGCATCATTGCGGTTGCGGTCGCATAATCCTTCTTGCTGGACGCGACTGATGCGAGCACGGTGTACGCGTACGGCGCTTTCCGGTCGATCGTGAGTGCACGCTTGGCGTAAACTTCAGCCGAGTCGTAGTGTTCCGCGTTGACGGCCGCAATCGCGGCGTTGACAGCCTCGAGCCACGGCTTCTGTTCGCGCCACTGCTCGATCTCCGACTTGCAGCCGGGCTGTGCCTTCTCTACCGTGGTGAACGCAGAATCGGCGGCCGAGAGCAGGTCGATGTTCGCCGTCGGCTGAGTCGCAATTCCGTAAGTCGAGCGCGGTCCTGACGCAGGTACCCCCGCCTGCTGCAACATGAGGATGTAGGCCTGACCCAGATAGTACGCCCGTCCGACAGAGTCGGCGGCGTCCTTTGCGTCCTTGGTCGGCGTCGTCAGCGCCGTGATCGCGAGCTTGAGAGGCTTGGTGGCGTCCTGCTTCGCATTGACGCTCGCGGCAGCCTGTTGAAGAAACAAGGTCGCCTTGGCGACTGCCTGACTCGCGCCCGGGTCACATGCCGGCGCGGCTGCCGCTGGCGTTCCCTGGGCGCCGGCCATGCCGGCATAGGCGGCCGCGCACAGGAGCGCCGGAATGGCGCTGCGCAACGAGATCGTCATCTACTGCTACTCCTGGTTTCGGATGAATCTGGAAAGTTAGCGGGCGAATACCGTAAAAGTCACCTGATTCGCCCCGCGGGAATCACAATTTTGATGCGAAATCCGGCTCATTCGGAGCCGACCCCCCATCGGGAAGCACGATCTACGCCGCGCTCACCCTCGGCATACGGGCGGCTACTCGCAAATGATGGATCGAATAACTTCGTCACATGTCCCACAAACGCGCCATCACCCACCTCCGAAAGGTCGATCCCAAGCTCGCCGCTGTCATCGATGCCGTCGGCCCCTGCACGTTTGCGCCCGCCGAACACATGGCGCACTTCACGGCCATCACGCGCTCGATCGTTTTTCAGCAACTCTCGGGCAAGGCCGCATCCACCATATACAACCGTTTCGCGGCATTGTTCGACGATGAGACTCCCGTCGCACACAAGTTGATCGAGCTGTCCGACGAGCAGATGCGCGCTGTCGGGCTCTCACGCCAGAAGATTGGCTACCTGCGCGATCTAGCGACCCGCGTGCACACCGGCGATGTGCCGATCGACAAGCTGGACGAGTTGTCCGATGACGACATCATCGCGGCTCTCACATCGATCAAAGGAATAGGGCGCTGGACCGCGCAGATGTTCCTCATGTTCCGCCTCGGACGCCCTGATGTGCTCCCGGATCTCGATCTCGGAATCCAGAAGGGAATTCAGCGCGCCTACCGAATGCGCAAGCTTCCAACTCCAAGGCGCGTGCTCGAAGTCGGCGCGAAATGGGCACCGCATCGCACGATTGCGTCGTGGTATCTATGGCGCAGTCTGGACGCGACCGCGGAGAACCGCCAGGGGACGTAGGGCGCGGATATATCCGCGCCTGGGGAGCATCCGCGCGCTACTCCGCTATCGACGGCCGCAATATCGAGCTCACTTCATGCTTCGCCGAGAGCGCGAGATCCAGTCCATGCTTGAGCTCGCGCGCCGCTTCGATCGACGTAGCAATCTGACGTGACGCATCGCCGCCAGCGTGCATCTTGAGCAGATCGAGCCGTATTGATTCCAGCGCTGCCACGGTGTGCGCCAGATCAGCGCGTGCGATTCCGCGTGCAGCGTCGAGCTCATCCACGGTCTGCTTGCGCTGCGCTGATATACTCGTGTCCTCGCTCAATGGATCGGCACCGCGAAGCCGCGAGATCGCGGTGTCGTTTATCGCCTCGTTGTACAACCGATCCAGTTCCTGGATCCTGACTCTGCACTTGGCAGCGTGCGCTTCGAGTCCGCTCACGACGCTGGGCAATTCCGGAAACTGATCGCGAACGGTCTGCGGCAAAGCAGTAAAGAGATTGCCCGCCGCGCTGCCGAGCGCAACTTCGGTGGGCTGCGACACGAACGCGGCCGCCGGCCTGGTGTTTTTCGGTCGAAGCCACTTTGCGATCGTGATGCCGACGCGACTGTTCCACAACCGCTCGCGCAACGTCCCGGAATTGAAGTTCTTGAATCGGCGGCCGAGCAATGGAACGCCAAGCGCCATGCTCATCGGAATCAGAATGAGCGGCAGCAGAACGGCTGCCGCAAAACCTGCACGCATCGCGATCGTATGGTTCTGATAGAATGCCTTGAGGAACGCGTTCGAGACGCTCTGAGCGCCGATGACGAGTCCGACGTCGGCCACCACGACCGCGGTCGTGATCGCCCGCAGAAACTTGAGCGCCGGCGTCTGCCCCTCGTGCAGCTCGATGCTCATCTCCTCCCGTCGGCGATCGTTGACCTCGGCCAGCGCGAACTGCATGTCTTCCACGCCATGTCCCGCACTCAACACGCGTCGTGTCTGACGCGCGCGGAAGATCAAATGCGGAATGAGTGGCAATGCAGCCATCCCGATCAGCGGAAGCCAGCCGGAGTGACCGCGAACGATTGTCACCACCGACCCGAATCCAAATGCGAAGGACCACGCACTGTACGGCACACGCATCGGATCGCGATTGTCCACCCAGAGGCGCAGCGCTGGGGGCAGCCGACGCGTCGGGACCGTGCTCTCGCTCAACGCCTCGGCCATCGCTTCACCGTTGGCAAATCGCTCGGCGGGATCCTTGCGCAGAACCCGATCGATCACCGCGGCGAGCTGCGCCGGAACCCCGGTCTCTCGCGCCATCGATGGTGCGGGTTCCGATACCTGCTTGGCGATGACAACTGCCGCGGTCCTGCCATCGAATGGCAGCCGACCTGTAGTGGCAAGAAATCCTATGATGCCCAGTGAATACAGATCCGCGCGTCCGTCAATCGCGCCTGACGACGCCTGCTCCGGCGACATGTACTGCGCGGTCCCGACAATCTCGTGCGCTCCTGTAATGGCTGTCGCTGCATCTTCCACAGCGGCGATCCCGAAGTCCGTGACGAAAACCCGCTCGCTGTCACGCTCTATCAGGATGTTGTCGGGCTTGACGTCACGATGCACGACGCCCTGGGCGTGCGCATACGCGAGCGCCCATGAAGCATCACGGAGAATGCGAGTCACTTCGCGAGGTGGCAGAACGCCACGCGAACGAAGTCGCTCGCCGAGTGATTCGCCATCGACATATGCCATCGAGAAGAACGCGACGCCGTTCTGCTCGCCAACGCGGAAGATCGGCACGATGTTGGGGTGCGAAAGCCGCGCAGACGCGCGTGCCTCACGCATGAACCGCTCGCGCATGTCGGCGCGAAGCGCGAGCGCTGCCGGAAGCACCTTTATCGCGACGAACCGATCCAGCTCGACCTCGCGCGCGAGATACACCACGCCCATCCCACCACGGCCCAGCTCGCGATGCAGCGAGTACTGTCCCGCGAGCGCTCGCTGGACATCCTCGAATTCCTGCTCGCGAGTGTACGTTGGATCGGGCATCGGGTTTAGCTCCTCATACGAAATATGCACTGCCGAATGTTCCCGGCCAGTGCATATCAGACACCTCCTGTGCGCGCATGGTGCACTCGGCGCTAACTCGATCGCTTCACGATCTCCGCATCGCCTGAGACTGCTTCGGCGGGATCGGCTTCGCCCGGCAGAACCGTGAACGGAAGCAGGATCGATATTCGTCGATTGGCCGGATCCATGGGATTGCTCGGCACTCGCAGATCCCTGTCAGCCATGCCACGCACCTCCACGATCCGGGACGGATCGACCCCAGCCGCCTGCACCAGCCGTCGAGCGGCGTTTGCCCGGTCCGAAGACAACTCCCAGTTGGTATACGACGCGGAGCTGCCGAACTGCTGCGAGTCGGTATGACCTTCGATTATGATCGGCGTTTGCAATCGACTCAGCTCGGCGCCAATAAGGCGCAGTGCCGCGACTGTGATTGGCAACGGCTCCGCCGATCCGTTGCGAAAGAACGTCTGCCCGCTGCCACTTTCTATCAGCTCGATGCGAAGACCACTCTTTGTCTGCACGGCCTCGATGTGTGCACCGAGCGCGCGAAGATCCGGCGAGCCGTTGAGTCTCGTGCGAAGATCCTTGGCCAGATCGCCGAACTTCTTCTCTTCCGCCGTCCGAATCAGGATTCTGAGCGGCGGCTTGACCTCGCCAGCAGGCGAGTTTCCACTGGAGATGATGTTCGTTCCAGCGGAGAAGCCCTTCTTGAAACCAACTGGATTGGAGAAGTAACCTTCGATCGCGTCCTTCATCTTCTGGTCCATGCTCAACAGCCACATGACCATGAAGAACGCCATCATGGCAGTTACGAAGTCCGCATACGCGACCTTCCAGCTTCCGCCATGATGAGCCGCATGTGTTTTCTTCCTCTTGACGATGCGGATGATCTGTTTTTCCTTGCCCGGCATTGCCACGATCTACTCAGGCAGCGCGGCGGCGAGTCAAGTTCTCCAGCTCGGAGAAACTTGGACGATCGCCTGGCTCTATGTTGCGGCGCGCGAATTCGACAGCGGTCATCGGCGAATCGCCACGCGCAAAGGCGAGCAGGGCAGTGCGGATGGACATCATGTATGCCTCCTCCGCGCGTATCCTCGTCTCGACTGCAGACGCGATCGGACCGACGACTCCGTACGACAGCAGAATTCCGAGGAACGTTCCCACCAGTGCGGCGGCCACCTTCTCGCCGATCTCCGACGCAGCGCCGCCAATCGATCCCATCGTGATCACGACGCCAAGCACGGCGGCCACGATTCCGAAACCAGGCATCGCGTCGCCGACCCTGTTCAACGCGCCGGGCACGAGCATCGCTTCCTCATGCTGGCGCTCGAGATCGAGATCCAGAATCTCCGCGAGATGATGGTCTTCCACTGCGCCCGTCAGAAGCACCTTCAGCGTGTCCGTGAGGAACGCAACTGCATGATGATTCTTCGCGACCGATGGATATTTGTTGAAGATGTCGGACTTCTCCGGATCTTCGATATGAGCTTCAAGGCCGATAAGGCCTTCCTTGCGCGCCTTCTGGAATACGTCGTACAACAGCTGCAGCAGCTCACCATACGCCTTTTCCGTGTACGGGCTCGGCTTGAGAAGCCCGAACACCGACCCGAATACGCGCTTGATGAGCGCCGGCGGGTTGCCGACGACCATTGATCCGAATGCGGCGCCGCCAATTACGACGAACTCAGATATCTGGATCAGGGCAGCTACCTTGCCGTGCTCCATTATGAATCCGCCGAGGATGCTGCCGAAAACGACCACCAAACCAATGATTACGAACACGCGTATCTTTCCTGACTTCCGTCAGCCAGCGTGTAACTGGCCCAAGTTCTTCGCATAGGTGTCAGTATCGGCGAACAGATGGCAAAACTGGACATGGATACCCGCGCCGGGCCCCCCGAAGGTTGGGCCGCGGTGCTGGACAAACTGCTACTCGGCGTCACCCACAACATCAGCAATCGCGTAGCTACGCTTGCCGGAGTTTCAGACATTCTGTCTGGGGATCCTACGATTCCACCGATATTGCGGGCCCTGGCCGACGAAGTCCCGAGGCTGGAGGAGGGAATCCGGCTATTGCGACTGCTTGCGGTGCCGGACGATGAGGGTGAGGAGGCGCTCGAAGCCACACGGGCGACCGACGACGCGATTTCGCTGGCCAGCCTTCATCCGGCCTGCCGGAACGTTCGTTTCGAGGTCGAGGGGAGACGAGAGGTGCCACCGGTCATAGCGCGACCGACTGCTCTCACCCATGAAATAGTGGCCGCGCTCGTGGCGGCAGCGTCCAGGTTGGCCGGCCCGGACGGCAGTGCGGGAGGGACTGGTGCACCGGCTCCAATTCAGATCGTGTTTTCGTGCGATTTGGATGATCTGCTGATTCACGCCGGATCATCTGTGGTGCGGGCGCGCTTGCTCAGCGCGGGGCGGAACTGAACCGCAATTAACGCGGCGATTCTGTCTTTTTGAGCGGAATGGTCGTGGCCCACTCCTTCGCTTCGGAGACGACGTTGGCGCGCTTGTTTTCGTCCGCGATCTGATTGACTATCTCACCGCGCAGAATCGTCACGTCGCTGGGCGCTTCGATGCCCAGACGCACGCCGCTCCGGTCGCACTGGAGTACGACGATCTTGATGCCACCGTCGATGATTAGCGTGTCTCCGGGCCGCCGCCCCAGAATCAGCATGGGATACGCGGAAGATAACCCGGTTGCCGAACTAAGCTAGCGAAAGTGCTAGTGAATCATGTCGAGCAGAGTCTGCGACATGCTGGCCGCGGTCGTGATGACCTTGGCTGCCGCGGCATACGCCTGCTGACTTTTCGTGAGCGAGATGAGCTCTTCATCGGTGGATACTCCGCTCACGCTCTGACGCTGCGTTTCAGCCTGCTGCGTGAGTGTCTGATATACCGTTGCCGACGATGTGGCATCGCTGGTCGCGACGCCGACGCGCGTGACGAGATCGCGATAGAACTCGCTGATCGATGTGGTCTCGGTCGTCGATCCGTACTTCGTCATCGTCGTCATGTTGCTGCCGAGCGCGGCCAGGGCGTTCGCGACGTTGTTGTTGCCAGTGGCGCCCTGTGTATCGCCGGCCGCAATGTACGACGCATTCGACGCAACCTGCGACGACAGGCTGATGCTTGCAGCGGTCGTCTTGGTGGGATCGAAGAAGTAGATGTTCGATCCGGTCGGCGGAGCGGAAGCGTTCCAGTTGGAACCACCCGCGGCGTCGCCGGCGGCGGTCCATCCCGTAGTGTGGATCGCGTTGACACTCGTGACGATGCCGGCAGCGAGAGTGTCGAGCTGACTCTTGGCGTTCGGAATGTCGGTGTTCAGCCCGTCGAGATCGGCACCCAGCGCACCGCCAGGCGACTGCGTGGAGAACGCACGTCCGTTGAGCTGAAGGCTGACCTTGCCGCTGGACTGCTGCAGGCTGAACGTCGAAGACGATGAGCCATCGACGACCGTTGCTCCCGCAACGTAGATCGTGTCAGAGCCGTTCGGCTGATCGATCACGCGCACCGGCACGATCTTGCTGAGCGCGTCGATTGCGTTGTCGCGCATGTCGCGCAGATCGTTCGCTGTTGTCTTGCCGTCTGCTTCGGCTGCCACGATCTGCTTGTTGATGTTCGCGATCTGCGCCGTGTACTGGTTGATGTCGCTTACTTTCTGCGTCGCGTCCGCCAATGTGTTGGATGACAGCTGATCCAGGTTGGTCGAGAACTGATTGAGCATCGACGCGACCGCCGATCCACGCTCCTGAACGACGCTCTTGGCCGCCGAGCTGGTCGGGTTGTTGGCCAGATCGCCCCATGAGGCGTAGAACTGATCAAGCGTGCTGGACAGACCGGTGGTGGACGGCTCGCCGAAGACCTGCCCGATCGACGTGAGGATGTCGCCGCGCGTGGAGTAACCCGCCGCCTGCGATGACTGAGCGCGGTAATTGGTGTCCAGCATCGTATCGCGGACGCGCGAGATATCCTGGACGACCACGCCGGTGCCAATCGCGCCGTTCGGTGTGTAGAGCGGGGTGTTGGGCTGAAGATTTACCACCTGGCGGCTGTAGCCAGCGACACCTGCGTTCGCGATGTTATGCGCCGCGGTATCGATGGCCGTCTGCTGTGCCTGGATGGCAAGCGTTGCCGTATTGAAGATGGAATTGATTGACATGTCGGCCCCTATGCGGTGCGCGAGAAGGCGATGGCGTCGCTGCGCGTGTATGCGGACGGCGTTGCCGAGCCGTAGCCCTGTTGGGTTGCGTCTGTAGGTGCGCCGACGACCGCTCTGACGAACGAATCGCTATTCGATATCGCTTCGCGCAGGATGCGTCGGTTGATGCCTATCTCGCGCGAGAGGCGCGCTGCGGCGATCTGCAGCTCCTCGCGGGCCTGACGAAGACGCGGCGTCATCCACTTGCCCAGCGCGTCTTCAAGGTGTTTTACCCCAGTCTCTTCCTTGCAGCCGACCATAGCGTTGATCGAGCGGCGCCGCTTGCGTGCCTCGCCAAGCGTGAGAAGGAGACGGTGTGTGGCGAATACGGAATCGTCGACCGCCTGCAGGTCGTCTGTGGCAACAGCGGAACGCTGGCGCAGAACGACATCCGTGAGATCGTCGATGAGCTTGCGCTCGGATAGCAGCGCATCGCACAGCGCCTCCAGCGCGGCGGGTGACACCGGCGCGGTGCTCGTCCGAAAGTTGCCTTCCTGGACCGGGTGCTCCTGATACGTCTGCATCATTACGATAGTCTCTCGATCGACTGCGTGATCAACACGATGTGCGCTGCGCTGTACTCTGCGATGTGCTTCACTTGTCCACGCTGGTCGACGTCACGAGGCTGCTGTCGGGTGGAAGCGATGGATTCTGAGCGTGTATCTTCTCCCGGAGTTGCCGGTAGATCGACTCGCTCAGGCCATGTTTCCAGTGTTGTGGAGTATCGGCAGCAATGTGTTCGTCCAGCATTCCTGTAAACATTTCTTCACCAGTTCCGCCGTCGAACAGCCCACCACTTGGTACGGTGGAGCGCATTGACTTGTACATCTCCTGGACGAAGACTCCCTCCAGCTGGCTCGATACCTTATGAAGCTTGGCATCCTGGGCAGCTGCGATGGGATTGACGGATCCACTGTTACGAACCGGTGCCGGCCCGCCGATTGGCGTCATCTGATGGTGACCTCGGCAGAGAGCGCGCCCACTTCGCGCAGCGATTCGAAGATCGCCGCGATTTCGGATGGCGACGTCTGGACCGCCTGCAATGCCGACGCTACCGCCTGAACCGACGCACCCGTTGCGACTCGTACGGCCTGGTTTCCAGTACCGCCCGCTCCGTCCGGCCCCGGTGGTCCGGCTGCTGGTGCGGATGGACCGGCCGTTGCTGCCGCGGGCCCGCCAATCGTCAGCGTGACTCCGCCGTGACTCACCACAGCTTCACCTACAGTCATGTCGCCACCCGCTACCACGGTACCGTCGCGTCCATCGATGACGAGTCTGTTGGATCGGTCCGGAGTGACCTTGAGATCCTGAATCTTGACGATGGTGGTCGCGCGGTCGCCCGTTGCTGGAAGCGTGAGCGCTACGGAGCCAGGGTCTTCGACCTTTGCAGTGTTCGCGCCGATCGCCTGATTGATTGCGGCAGCGATCTTGGTTGCAGTTCCAATGTCAGGATCCTTCAATAGAAGTCGCGACGAGTTGGCGAAGCTCGCGGTCGTCACCGATCCTTCGAGCAGTCCACCACTCGGGATGCGTCCCGACGTTTCTACCGTATTGAAGTCGCGCGAATTGATGTTGCCGTCGCTTATGACGATGGAGCCTTGCGCAGTTCCAACTGCCTGAGCGCCTGCGTCGGTGACGAGTGGTGTCATCCACAGCGTACCTCCGCGTAGCGAGCGAGCATCGCCCAGCGACGAAATGGTGATGTCGAACTTTCCGCCGGGCCTGAGGTACGGTGATACTTCGGCCGTGACCAACACAGCTGCTGCGTTGCGTGTCCGCAGTGCCTGGGCGGGAATCTCGATGTCGAAGCGACGCAGCAGGTTCGCGACTGACTGTACAGTCTGGCCACCCTGTTGTCCGCCGATGCCGCGATCGCCGGTTCCATCAAGGCCAACGACGATGCCGTAGCCGAGCAGGCGAACGGGCATCGATCCATCGGCCATCGTTATGTCGCGAATGCGTGCTGATTGTGCGCCTGCCTGAAACGCAAGTACGGCGAAGCAGCCGAGCGCAACGGTGATCGTTTCGATTATACGTTTCATGGCCAGAACGCTCCCAGCAACCTGCCGATTATTCCGCTCTTCGCCTTGCCAAGCGGGCCTTCCGCCTGGTAATCGAGATCGGCGTCAGCCATGCGGAATGATTGTACGCTGTTGTCGGGAGCCACGTCCTGCACGCGCACCCATCCGGTGAGAGTCAGGTTTACCTTGCTCTCCTCGACCTTGATGATCTTGTTCCCCTTGAGTTGCATCACTCCGTTGGGAGCGATCGCTACCACGCGTGCGCTCATCTCCGTTGTGAGCCGATTCGTTCTTGCATCCAACCCGCTGTTCTGGGATTGATTGTTGTTGTTCGAGTTGATGCCGTAGGTCTTGTTGCTGGTCGGCGTGTTGATGCCGAGTCCGAGGCCACGTTGACGGTTCTCCGTCGCGTTCACTTCCTTGTCCAGCGAAGTGAGCGTGTACTCGTCCACCAGCACGGTCACGATGTCGCCCAGATGGAAATCCCTGCGATCCGAGAGCCACGACTGTCTGCCTGCTACGGCTGTCGATGTGAGCGGAGGCGTACTCTGCGCTGATTGCCCTGCCGCCTGTCCACCGGCAGGAGCCTGCGTTCCCGCTCGCGCTGCTGTGCTCGGTGCCTGCGCGCCCGCGACGGATGCGCCTGCGATTGCCGCAGATGCGATCGCTGCACATGCGATCGCTCCAGATGCGATCGCGCGGGTGATTCTGTTCCTCGTTGCATCACCCATTACATCACCCTCACGGTGTTCGGTCCCGCGATTATGCCGCGCAGGCGCCGTCTGTTGTCGAGTCGTACATACACTTCGTCGCCCTTGCTGCCGCGGCCGACCGCTGTTCCATGCATTCTTATTGCAACGCCCGGTACGGAGTAGATCACCTCTACCGCGTCGCCGGCATTGACGAGGTCAGGCTTGGCGACCCCGGGTTCCTGCAGAATCTCTCCAGCGCGAATCACTCGGCGCGCGACCCATCCGGGCGCGACGTCCGTTGCGGCTGTCGGCGTGCTTCCATCGGTCAACGTAGTGTCGGTCCACTTGATGTCCGTGGGTGACAGAATCGTTCCGCGCATGAGATCGCGCGCGGCGACGGGAATTCTATTCGTGCCGCGACTGACGGATTGCGCGCGTGCGCTGTGCACGACGCACATGAGTCCGGCCAGAAATGCGGCATTGTGTCTCTTCATCTTTATCGCATCAACGAGTTGGCGGTCTGTGCCATGTCTTCGCTGTTCTTGATCGCCTTGGAGTTGATCTCGTAGGCGCGCTGAGCAGTGATCATGTCGACCATCTCGGTGACGATCTCCACGTTGCTGGACTCGAGGTAACCCTGCGCGATGCTGCCGTTACCATTCTCGGTCGGCATACCTCTGATCGGCTCGCCGGACGACGTGGTCTCAGTGAAGAGATTCTGTCCCATCGATTCCAGCCCAGACGAGTTGGGGAAGCGCGCCAGCTCTATGCGGCCGAGCTCCTGTGTACCACCCGCGGCTGCCGTCAGTCCGTTTGCGGTAACGACGCCAGTTTCGGATACGGTGATCGATGTCGCTTCCTTCGGAATCCTGATAGGCGGCTGGATCGCGTAGCCCTGGCCAGTCACCAGCATGCCCTGATCGGAAACCTGAAGACTTCCGTCACGCGTGTACGCTGTGTTGCCGTTCGGCATCTGCACCTCGAAGTAGCCCTCGCCCTGAATTGCGAGATCCAGCGGGCGAGAGGTCTGCTCGAGCGAGCCCTGCGAATCGATTCGCTGCACCGCGGTGAGGCGCGTACCCAATCCAACCTGGATGGCGGGAAGCTGCTCGGTGTCGCGCGAGCCGAGCGTTGCCGGTCCCTGAAGGGTCTGGTACAGCAGGTCTTCGAAATGTGCGCGGCTCCGCTTGAAGCCGGTTGTGTTGACGTTGGCAAGATTGTTGGCGATGACGTCGGTGCGCGTCTGCTGCGCCTGCATGCCTGTCGCTGCTGTGCGAAGTGCGGGATCCACGTTTCAGTCTCCTTAGTTTGCGGGGCGGGCCAGCTCGGTTGTCGCGATCTGACGCGCCGTATCGAGCGCCGTGACTGCCTGCTGCACTGCTGTGAACGAGCGCTGAATCGAGATCATGTCCACCATCTCGCTGATCGGCGTCACGTTGCTCTGCTCGAGAGCGCCCTGTCGGACGATTCGGGCATCGGGATCTATTTTCGTGCGTGCGGCGGGTGGGATGAACAGCCCACTGCCTTCCGTTAGAAGTGTTGTTTTTGCCGGGATCGTCTCGATGCGCAGACGCCCTACCTCGGCGTTACCCACGGACACAGTTCCGTCCTTCGCGATCTGGAGATTTCCGATCTGGTCGTCGCCGCGTGCCGCGACGCGAATGGGGCCGTTTTCGCCGAGCAGCTGGTGACCAGCTGAATCGGTGAGCTCTCCGGATTCGTTGACCTGCACGGACCCGCCGCGGCTGTATCGCTCGCCGTTCGCAGTCTTGACCACGAAAAAGCCGGGACCGTCCAGCGCTATGTCGCGAGGATTGCCGGTATTCTGGAGAGTCCCCTGCGAGAAATCCGTTACCGCGTCAGCGGCGGGAAGTGCACCTTCGACCATGCGCGCGAAGACCTTCTGGCCCTTGAAGCCGTCGGTCGAAACGTTCGCCAGGTTGTTCGCCGCAACCTCCTGCCTGCGCTCCCAGTAGCGGAGCGCGGCGGCGGCGCTGGACATTCCATTCGGTCGGACACTTGTACCCATTGTTCGGATCTCCGGTTTGACATGCTCCGTATTGGCAACACGGATACCACTTCAACAGCATGTTGACAGAACGTATAACTGATTGCTAGGTAAAGACTTACGTTGCTGTCTCGCACTACTGGAACGGTGCTTCTGCTCGGTAATTTCTGCCCCTCGGCAAAGATTGCCGCTACAAATCAGGCGACGAAGCTACGAATCGGGCCCAGCTCCGCGCGCAATTTTCCTAGTGCCTTGGAGCGGATCTGGCTTACGCGGCTCTCGGTGAGGTTCAGCACCGACGCGATTTCGTGGAGCTTGAGCTCCTCGAAGTAGTACAGCGACAGTACCACGCGCTCCTGTTCCTTGAGCTCCATGATGGCGTCCCGGAGAAGCGAGACTTCCTGCTCATGGTTGAGTGTTTCCTCGATATCGCCGTGCGTCTCGTCGGCGAGCATCTCGGCGGGCGCCGCCATTCCGGAATCGGGCTCGCCCGGCTGACGGTCGATCGAGAGATGCACCGCGTTTTCCACGTCGGCTTCCCAGCGCCAGAGCGTGGCGACGTCGACGCCCAGGTGCTCGGCCATCTCCTGAGGCTCGGGCGGTCGCCCGAAGATTCGCTGGAGTGTTTCACGAGCGCCGGAAAGCTCGCGCGCCTTGCGGCGAACGGAGCGCGGGACGTGGTCCTGCCGCCGCAGCTCGTCCAGAATCGCTCCGCGAATCCGTGGAGCCGCGAACGTGCTGAACGCGAGTCCGCGCGACGGGTCGAAACCCGACAATGCGCTCATCAATCCCATTGTGCCGGCACTCACCATCTCATCGACGTCGGCTTTCGCCGCGAGTGTGCGCGACAACTGCCGCGCGACATGGTGGACCAGACCGAGATGCTCGGCGAGGAGACTATCGCGGGCTTCCTGGCTGCCCTGCGCAAATTCCTTCCAAAGCTGCATATCCATTTTTGTCATAGGACTCCTCTTCGCTCACCGTGACGCCACGAGCCTCGTAGCACTGTCGCTTCAAGTTCTTCATCCAATCGCGTCGCGAGATTATGGATCGCCATGGTCGCGGTAGCGCCGAGTGCGGCACGCGCCCGTTTCATCGCGTCGTTCTCGCCAGGTTCTTGTTCACCAGAGTCAGTCGGTACGGAACCCGCGTAGCCGACTGTTTCGCCGAGGAAGTGACTGCACGCCACCTGTATCCTCTCGTACGTCTTGAGCGCATCGCGCTCTTCACTCGCGTTGACGAGCAACTCGAGCGGTGCATCCGTGAAATGATCCCGCACCATCTTGATCAACGCGTAGGACGACGTGATCGCGATGATGTCGTGCGTCGTTACGACGATCATGCGCGTGAATCCCGGTGCGCATGCTTCGGCAATGTCCGCCCATCGAGATCCAGCGTCGATGACGTTCAAGGCCGGTGCAGCATCCTGCAGACAGGCGCTGACCGACGAAACGCCGGTCCCCGACATGCCCGACGCCACGATGATGCGCGGCGCGCCCGGATCATGCGGCATTCGCCATCTCCCACATGCCTACGCTGTGCAGATTCACCGCTGTGGGAAGCTCCGCAAGCGAGATGACCGGCAGCGCTGGAAGCACCGGCTCGATGAGGCGCCGCACGCCAACACGCAGACTTGGCGGCGTGACAAGCGGTATGGGACGTCCTTCCGTCGAATACGCCTGTGACATCTCGTTGAGATCCCGGAGCATTCTCGCGAGTGCGTCCGGATTGAGCATCGATACGCCAGGCTGCGCCGTGCGCGGTGAGAAGAGGCCTGTGAGCGCCTGCTCCAACCGTGGTCCCATCGTGATGCCGCGCACCGACGAATCCGGCTCGGCGTACAACCGCGCGATGACGTTCGACAGGGATCGGCGCACGTGCTCCGTGAGCGCTTCCGGGTCCTTGGTGGTGTCGGCGGAATCTCCGAGCGCCTCGAGGATCGTGACGAGATCCCGGATCGGAATGCGCTCGCGGAGAAGACGCTGGAGCACACGATGCAGCGTGCCGAGCGAGATCTTGGTTGGAACGATGTCGTCGACCAGTGCGGGATGCGTCTTCTTGAGTGTCTCGACCATCTCCTGAACGTCCTGGCGCCCGAGCAGCTCGGCCGCGTTCGCTTTCAGGACTTCCATGAGATGCGTGGCAACGACGGTGGATGGCTCGACGACGACGTAGCCGTAGGCTTCGGCGTCTGCGCGACGATTGGTTGCGATCCATCGCGCGGGCATGCCGAAGCTCGGATCGACTGCGTCGATTCCTTCGATCGGTGAGATCACTGCGCCGGTGTTGAGCGCCATGAGGAAACGTGGCATGACCTCACCCCGAGCCATCTCGCTCCCGCGGAGCTTGATCACGTACTCGTTCGACGGCAGTCTGATGTCGTCGCGGATGCGAACTGGCGGAATGAGAATCCCGAGCTCGACTGCCGCCTGTTTGCGCAACATGGAGATACGGTCGAGCAGATCGCCGCCCTGACGTTCGTCGACGAGCGGAATGAGTGCGTAGCCAACCTCGAGCTCGATCGGATCGATCTGGAGCAGATCCTTCATCGGATCGGTTGACGTCGGCGATTCGGATTTCGGCGCGGTCAGCGCGGAGACTGCGGTTGCCGCGCGCTTCTTTTCCGCCGCTGATGCCGTGCGTGCAAGCATCCCGAGGATGCAGGCGAGCGACAGGAACGGCAGCATGGGAAGGCCGGGCACAACGGAGAACAGCGCCAGCACGCCGGCCGCGATCCACATGGCGCGCGGGTGCTTCGTCATCTGTGACGCCACGACGGTTCCCATCTGCGTCGAGCCGGCAGAGTGGGTGACCATGATACCGGCCGCCGTCGATACGACCAGCGATGGAATCTGCGATACCAGTCCTTCACCAACGGTGAGGATGGTATAGGTGCTCACGGCCTGCGAGAAGGGAAGGCCCTTCTGCACGACACCGATGAATATTCCGCCGATGATGTTGATGAACGTGATGATCAACGCAGCGATCGCGTCTCCCTTCACGAACTTGGACGACCCGTCCATCGCGCCGTAGAAATCGGCCTGGCTCGAGATCTCGGCGCGCCGGCGGCGTGCTTCGTTCTCGTCGATGAGCCCGGCGTTGAGATCGGCGTCGATCGCCATCTGCTTGCCCGGCATCGCGTCGAGTGTGAATCGCGCAGCGACTTCTGCGACGCGTCCGGCACCCTTTGTAATGACGATGAAGTTGATGCCGATGAGAATCAGGAACAACACGAGTCCGACGGCGTAGTTGCCGCCGATCACGAACTCACCGAATGCCTGAATGACGTGTCCGGCCTGGCCGTGCGTCAGGATCAGTCGCGTACTCGCGACGTTGAGCGCGAGCCGGAAGAGCGTGAGCAGCAGCAGCAGGCCAGGGAACGAGCTGAACTCGAGAGGGTTGGTCGTGTACAGCGCCGAGAGCAGGACCACGAGTGAGAGCGAGATGCTCGTCACCAGCAGGATATCCAGCATGAAGCCCGGCAGCGGAATGATCAACAGGCCGATGACGAGGACGACTGCCACGGCGAGTCCGACTTCCGCGCCTCCCCTGCTCGGAGCTGCCGTGGTGGTCACCGGTTTTGCTGCTATTGCCGCCATCAGACCGTGTCTCCAACGAGATGCGATATCGGGCGATATGCCCAGCGTGCGCCGCGTTCATGCCGCTGGCGAATCACGAATGCGAGAACTTCCGCGACTGCGAGATACAGCTCGACAGGAATCACCATTCCCACACGAGCATGCTTGATGAGCGCGATTGCGAGTGGACGGTTTTCGACGATCGGAACGCCGTTCTCGAGCGCGATCTTCTTTATGCGTTCCGCGACCTTGCGTTGACCCATGGCAAGTACGATCGGCGCTGGCGCCCTGGACACATCGTACTTGAGTGCAATGGCGCGGTGAGTCGGGTTGACGATGACGACATCGGCACTCGGGACATCCCGGAGCATCTGCTTGCGTGCCATCGCGCGTCCGATCGAGCGCATGCGCTGCTTGAGGAGAGGATCACCTTCGGAGTTCTTGAACTCCTGCTTGATCTCCGCCTTGCTCATGCGCATTTCCTTCGAGAACTGCCAGTACTGCCAGAGATAATCCGCCAACGCGAGCGCCAGGTACGCCAGTCCAGCGGTCATGATGAGCTTGACCGAGTAGTGCGTGACGACCTGCAGCAGCGCGATCGGCGACTGCTGAGTGGTGACGACGATTGCGTTGATGGCTTCGCGCCCAAGAGCGGCGTGTATCGCGAAGCCGACGATGATGAGCTTGAAGAGTGACTTTGCAAGCTCGACGAGCGCCTGCATGCCGACCAGACGCTTGACGTTGGATGCGGGACTGATCCGCTTGAACTGCGGCGTGATGGGCTTGAGCGAGAACACGCCTCGAGCCTGCACGGCGTTGATGACGAGCGAGATGCCGGCCATCGCCGAGGCGACGAGCATGATCGCGGATAGCGTGCGCCATCCGAGCGCCTGCAGAGTCTTGATCGCGCTCTCCGCTGAGAACGACGTATCGCCCGCCGAAGCGAGACCCTCGCCCATGATGGCGAACAGGCGGCTCGCAACGTGCGGCACGATCGCGGTCAGCACGAGCGCGATGCCAAGCAACAGGACAGCGACCGAAAGTTCAGGACTCTTCGGGATGCGTCCTTCGTCCTGAGCTTCCTGACGTTTCTTGGGGGTCGCTTCTTCTGTTTTGTCGCCGTAGTCATCAGCCATGCTCAGTGAATCCCTCCCGGCGCAATCGCCGTGAAGAACGATGAGAGCTGCTGGTCGTAGGCGGTCGGCCAGTTGCCGAGCGCGCTGGCGATGAATGGGAGTGCGATGCCGAGCGCGAACAGACCGAGGCCGATCTGAAGCGGGAAGGCGACGGAAAGAATGTTCAGCTGCGGCGTTGCGCGGCTGAGTACTGCGAGCGCGGCGTTACCGACCATTACGGTTGCGATGACCGGAGCGGCGAACCGGAGTCCAGCCAGGAACAGCGTACTCGCGAGCGCGAGAAGATTCGCGAGTCCCGCATGCAGATCCAGCGCACTGCCGACCGGCACGGCGCGGAGGCTCGAAGCAAGTGCCTCGATCATGCCGAGGTGCACGTTGAGCGCGAGAAGAATCGTTATTGCAAACAGCGAGAGGAAATTCGCCAGCACCGGCGACGTCTGCTTGGTGAGCGGATCGAGCAACGACGCACCCGACAGTCCGATCTGAATCGCCAGCAGGTCGCCCGCACTCTCGGCCGCGCCAACCAGCAGCGCAGCGCCGAGTCCGATGCCGAAGCCCACGAGCAGCTCGCCCATCGCGGAGGCCGGCGTGATCTGCGGGATCACGCGCATGTTGGCATACGCGATTGGCTGGATCACGATCGTCAGCACGATCAGGAGCGATGTGCGCCACTTGACCGGCACCGTCGCAGCGGAGAAGACCGGCGCGATGAGCATGAGTCCTGTGAGACGCAATGCAACGAGCACGGCTACGTTTCCGGAGCCGGGCGCCAACAGGTCGAATGGGCGGACGTCCGTCACGAAATCATGGACGGCAGTGAGCGAAACAGCTCGCTCGTGTACTTGACCATGATCTGGATGATCCACGGCAGCGCGATGATGAACGTGACCGCGACTGCGACGAGCTTGGGCACGAACGAGAGCGTCTGCTCCTGGATCTGTGTCACCGCCTGTATGATCGAAACCACGAGACCGACAGCGAGAGCGACGACCAGCATCGGCGACGCGATCAGAAGTGCAGTCATGATCATGTTGCGCGCGAGATCGACGACGAGGACGTGTGACATGCGCTACACGCGGAAGCTGGTCACGAGCGACTGGACGACGAGTGTCCAGCCGTCCACGAGGACGAAGAGCAGCAACTTGAACGGCAGCGATATCATCGCCGGCGGAAGCATGAACATGCCCATGCTCATCAGCACGCTCGACACGACGATGTCGATGATGATGAAGGGCAGGAACAATGCAAAGCCGATCTGGAATGCCGTGCGCAGCTCGCTGGTCGCGAACGCAGACACCAGCGTCACGAGCGGGATCTCGTCTTCGTTGCGCGGCGCGACTCCGCTACTCATGTCGATGAACACCTGCAGGTCGTGATCGCGCGTATGCGCGAGCATGAATTCGCGGAATGGTACGACCGCGAGCTTCATCATCTCACCCTGTTCGATCTTGCCGTTCATCCACGGCTGCAGCGCTGTCTCGTTCACCTTGTTGAGCGTCGGTGCCATCACGAAGCCTGTCAGGATGAGCGAAAGCGCGGCGACCATCTGTGCCGGCGGAGCGTTCTGTGTGCCGAGCGCCTGGCGAAGGAAGTTGAGGACGATGAGGATGCGCGTGAAGCCCGTCATGAGGAGCACGAGCGTTGGGAGCAGCGTCAGCAGCCCCATCATCACGACGATGCCTACCGTTCCACTCAGGCGAAGACCCCCGTCGTCCTTGCCGCCACCGACGCGCAGGTCCATCTGCGGCGCCAATTTGGAGACCATGTTGTCCACACTGGGCGATGGCGTTAACGGCGCGTTCGCTGCTGCCGTGTTGGCGGCCTTTGGCGCTGCAGGCTGCGCGCCGGCGCGTGCGGTGCGAGGAGTGGCTGCACCTCGCGCTGCTGCGTTGGCCGCTGGCGCCGTGATCTTCGGCGGTGCTGGAATCGCGCTTGGCTGTGCGGTCGACTGCTGTGCGGTTGACTGCTGCGTGGCCGGCTGCGGCGCAGGTTGCGCAGTTGCCTGCGCGAGCAACGACCCGCTCGCTGGCGAGAACGCCAGCAGAGTCGCGAGTCCGATTACAACGCCGCGAGTCGTCACTACTTGGTACCGCCCGCCATCGCCATGCTCAGCACAGCCTGGAAGTCTTCCATTGGTGCGACGTAGGAAATCCGCTTGCCGTCCTTCTTGCCGCTACGACCTGCTGCGGATCCATCCAGCACGGTGCCACCGGACGTGTACTTCGCCGTGGCCTCTCCGTTACCGCGGATCAGAACCAGCTTGCGAATCCCGTCTGCGATCGCGTGAATTGGCGCGCTTGCGGCTCCCCTGGCTGCGTCAGCCGTCGATGCCAGATCGGCCTCGCCGAGTTCGGCGACCTGATGAACTCCACCCTCGCCCATCGACACGGCGAGCACGCGCGTACCGATGCGCACGACGGCGAGTCCCTGGCGCTGGCCGAGCGACAGCCGCTGGATGATCTCCATCTTGACGCTGCCTTTCTTCGATGCGTTGGTCACCGCATAGCGTCGCAGCAAACGCATTGCAACACCCATCGCGCCGAGCACGATGGCGAGCATTGCCATGACCATCAGGAACGAAGGGGCACTCACGCTGCGATTTCCTCGACTGCATTGGCGCGTGGGAGGATTCGCGTGATGCGCACGCCGAACGTTTCACCGAGCAGAACAACCTCGCCCTCTGCAAAGCGACGATCTCCAACGAATACGTCGATTGGCTCGCCTGCGAGGCGATCCAGCTGAATCACAGATCCGCGTCCGAGACGCAGGATGTCCTGCACGGTCATCGACGTTCTGCCGAGCTCGATCGAGATCGGAAGCGTGAGATCGAGCAGCATCGATATGGGTACTTCGTTGTTGACGCCCGCAAATCCGGCGTCCACTGCGTTGACAGACTCGGCGCCAGCGGCGGCGTTCACATTCTGATCCATGTTACTCGGCGGAGATCGGTTGGGTTTGAAGCGCTTCGGCGATCACCGAAGCATCGAATTGTGGAACAACTGGTGCTGCACCTCGGACTTCACCCGACTGTGTAAGGGCGCCCTCGAGGCGAATGGCGAGCTTGTGGCCCACGCGGCCGGCGGTACCGGCGAACCGCTCCTGGTCGCCGACCATGACGCGGATGGGACTGTCGCTCGGCAACGCAGTCGTGATGACACCGCCCTGAGACAGCGAGGCAAGGTCGCGCATCGACATGCGAAATTCAGGAAGCCGCGCGGATACGTTCACGCGAGTGGCACGCAACGAGTGTTCGGCAAGTGCACGACTGACTGCGCGCTCGTGCTCGGAACCGGTTGCATTCGCGAAGCTGCGTGTTGCCGTGTTGGTGAAGAACTTGTCAAGCACTGCGAACGGAAGACATACGAGCATCAGCGAACTGACGTCGCCCGCTGTCACCTCGATGTTGGCGACGAGAACCGGATCATCACGGTTCGCGCTCTGAAGCAGGATATCGGGGAACGACTCGAACGAGCTGATCTCGAGCGACATCGTTATGTAATCGGACCAGACTTCAGCCAGCAGCGAGTTAACCTTTTCGACCAGGCCGCGCAGCGCCATGCGCTCCACACGCGTGAGCGGCCGCGATGTCGACATCTGCTGTCCACTGCCGCCGAAGAGGCGGTCCACCATATAGAAGGCGAACTCCTCACCGATATCGACGACGCCCAGCTGTCCGCCGGAGTCGTTGATCTCGCAGATGAAGGACGCGCACGGCGTCGGAAGCGAAAGCGTGAACTCGCCGAACGAGAACTGCTCGACACCCTGCAGCCGCATCTCGATCTGTCCGCGTACACGACCAATCACCCAGCTCTCGAGCGACTTCACCAGTCTCTCGTAGATCGCCTCCAGCGTCCGAAGGCGCTCCTTGGAAACGCGGTGCGGCCGGCGAAAGTCGTACATCTGGACCGGCGATTCTTCCGACGCGCCGGAGAACGGAACATTGCTCGCGCCGCCCAGCAGGCGGTCGATCTCGCTCTGCGAGAGCGTGCCCGATGCCATCGGGCGTGCATCGGTGCTCACTGAATTACGAATTGAGGGAAGTAGATCTTCGCCACGGTGCCGGCGCCGAACATCCTGTCGAGCACGGCCATCAATTCAGCAGCGAACTGGTCACGCGCCGAGATGTCGGCGATCTGATCGCTGGTCTTTCGCGAGAAGAGCCGGAGGATCGCGTCGCGCAGCTCGGCGTCGCGTCCCTTGATGACCTCGAGCGAGCTGGCATCCTTCAGCTGCAACGCAACTGACATCAACAGGAAGTGCGAGCCGCCCGATCCGGCGGGATTCATTACCAGGTTGTCCACCTGATAGATCGGTGGCGGAGCGTCGCCCTTTTTGGCCTCTGGCCCGGCGTCCTTCTTGGCGGTTGCCGCACTGTCCGCGGTGGCCGGTGCGGCCGCGGCCCTGTGCGAGAGTTTGGGGCCGAGCAGCGTGAACCCGAGGATCCCGCCAAGCGCGAGACCTCCAACAATGCCGCCGATCAGTGGGAGCAGCTTGGCCATCCCGCCCTTGGCGGCCGGCGCAGCGGCTTGTTCACTCTCTGATGGTTTCTCTTCTGCCATGCGTGTCGCCTTTCGGAAGTAGTTCTGTCGCGGACTTCGCAGCACCGGTAAAAGCAGGCGACATACCACACGAAAACGACTATCTGGCACGATTTATCGTACGATCTAAGTCATTGTCTTATAAGCAGTTACGTGAGAGTGACCGGTTCCGACATCGGAGGTCTATGATGGACAAAAAAGGGCAGCCCGGCAATTTCTTCCGGGCTGCCCTCGGCTAATATTGCCGCAGCAGTGAATCTTCGTGCGACTGTTCTACATCACTACTGACGCATGTTTATCAGAGTCTGAAGCATCTGGTCGCTGGTCGTGATCATCTTGCCGTTGGCTTCGAAGCCGCGCTGCGTGATGATCATGTCGGTGAATTCCTGCGCCAGATCGACGTTCGACATTTCGAGCGCGCCGCTCGCAATCGTCGAGGTGGTGTCCTTGCCCGAGTAGCCGATCAGGGGCGTTCCCGAGTTTGCGGAGACCGTGTACATGCTGTCGGCGGCCTGATCCAGACCCTCGGGGTTGTTGAAGTCCGCGAGGGCGATCTGTGCCAGCGTCTGGTTGGTGCCGTTCGAGAACGATCCAGTCACGACTCCATCCTGGCCGATCGATACGTTCTGCAGAACACCTGACGCGTAACCGTTCTGGTCCCGCAGCACTGCGGAATTCCCGACCGCGAGTGACGTGACGCCAGTCGAGCCGGTGCCAGGGTCGAGCTTGAGTGAAACTGCGGCGCCGCCACCGGCCGGTGTAAACGTCACAGTTGGCAGATTGGAACTTGCGCTATCGATCGTGCCGTCGCTCTTGAAGGTGAACTGCCACGGAGTCGCGGCTGCTGCCGGTGACGACTGGGCGCCCGGTCCGAAAGTATACGGTTGTGTCGCGTCGTAGTTCAGGCTGCTGGGGTCGATCTTGCACTCCCACGTGTTCGGGCCGGTCTTCCAGGCAACGAGCGTGAGGTCGTGCTTCGAGCCGAGCGAATCAAAGACACCGAGTGTGGTCTCGACCTTCGAGCCCGCGTTCACCGGGTCGGCAAGCTCGGCGGCAGTCGGATTATTTGGATCGACGGCGACGAAGTTCGGAGCTTCGGAGTTGAAGTTGCCGGCGACCGTCACCTTGGTGGTTGCGGCTGCTGGGGTGGTCTGGCCGATCGGCACCGAGATGCCGGTGAGACCGCCGCCGAGGACGCCGTTCTTCGCCATCAGGCCCTGGACGATTCCGCCATTGCCTGCGACGAGCGTACCGTTGGAATCCCACTTGAAGTTACCGTCACGCGTGAACGAGTTCTGCGCGCCATTCGAGACGACGAAGAACGAATTTCCCTGTATCGCGAGGTTGGTCGGGACGTTGGTCGTCTCGCGGTTTCCCTGCGTGAAGACGGTGTCGATGCTGCTGAGCTGAGAGCCAAGTCCGACGGCCATCGAGTTGATGCCGCCTGTCGTGGTGCCGGGACGCGTCGCGCCGGAGAGAACTTGGGAGAAGCTCTCCGTGAAGTTTGCACGACTTGCCTTGAATGCCGTCGTGTTGACGTTCGCGATGTTGTTACCGATGACGTCCATTCGGGTCTGGTTGTTCCGCAGGCCCGATACGGCGGAGAATAGCGAGCGATCCATGTCGTTAAAGTCCTATGAGTGTGTGTATGGTCATTCAGGCGCTTACGCGCCCGTGGTCGATGAGCTCGAGCCCGTTGAGCCCGAAGTCGGGGTCGTCGGCGCGAACAGCGTAGCGAAGTTGTCGAGTTTGGTGTTGATGTTCATCAACTGCTCGACACTCGAGAACTGCGCCAGCTGTGCAGCGAGATCCTTTCCGTCCATCGGATTCATAGGATCCTGGTTCTGCATTTCCGTCACGAGCAACTTGACGAACTGGTCCTTACCCATAGCACCGCCTGCTGCGTTGGTGATCGCGTTGCTTGCCGAACCCGACGAGGAGTTCGGTGCGTTCGTATCACGCATCGGGGCGATGCCGCCAGTGGGCGCGGTAATCATTTCTGTCTTCCTCCCTGCTGCTCTCTACGAGAGCGCTGTCGGGTCGCATCCGCGTCCTGTCGGTTGTCCCGGTAATTGAGCGAAGGGCGCCCGTTCTGGGCGCTCTGATCGCTGCCTTGGCGCGGGTTCCATCCCGGCCCTGAGCCAGCCGACGTGGATGCCACGTTGATGGCCGTTGCATCCAGTCCGTGCTGCTCCAATGCGTGCTGCAATTCTCCGACACGCAATGACATCTTGTCAGCGCGATTCGGATCTGCAACTGATATTGCCGTGTCCACGACGCCGGCACGCAGCTGAACCGTGATCTTGTCGGAGCCTCCGGCTGCGTTGTCGACGTTGAGGGTCACCTGCGAGAGCGGTTGCGCTGGTGCCGCGTCACGCGCATCCAGCAGCTTGCCGACCTTGTCGGCGGCATCGGTGCCGCTGGCTGCCTGTACGGTCTGAGGCATCTGCGCTCCGATGACCATCGGTTGCGCCGGCGCAACGACGTGAGCCACCTGCGCTACCTGGGCAACTGATGCAACGCTCGCGACGCTCGCGACATCCGCTACCTTCGCGGTGTCACCCGTTATCGCGCTATCCTTCAGAGTATCTCCGCGATCGCGCTGAGACATGTTACCAGACATTCCGCCGCCGTTGCCGGCCATTCCGTTACCAGCCATTCCGTTGCCGGACATCATCGGCATCTGGATCTGCGGCATTCCGGTGGATGCACTGCGGCCAACTCTGCTCAGCAAACCATTGAAGTTGTTGAGACTGTCGCTGTCGTCGCGCGAATTGTCAGTCACATTGCTCTGATCCATCGCAATACCGATTGCGCGAGACACATTGTCATCGATGTTCAGGGCGTCGATGGGACTGCTGTCGCCCCACGCAGCGGCTCCTCCGCGCGTCGGCATCTCGATGTGACCCGGATCCTTGGGACCGAGCGTGCGAAGTCCTTCCTGCGCGGCGATCTGCGCCAGCTGCTGGAAGCCTGCGGTGTCGGTGTACCCCCCGTCGATGGTGACATCTGCCGCAAGTCCAAGCGTGTGCTTGCTCGACTTGGTCCAGGTCACGACCTCGCCTGGATTCACCCGCCCCTGGTCGTAGAGATGATCCTGTCGCGACTGCGTCCTGAATCCTTCCACCAGATTGACGTCCTTGCCGAACTCGTCATGCATCCGACTCACCACGCGGGCAAGCCGTGTGCGGAAATCCGGATTGAGCGCGTCGGCGTCGGCATTGGGGGTGTCGACGGAAGCAGTGGCCGCGGCTGCGCGCGCTTCCGCGGCTGCAGCGAAGGCCGGCTTTCCGGCGTGAACCCCTCTGCCGACGCCAGACGCGCCGGTCTTGGATGCTGCGGTGGATGCCGCGGTACCTGCATCACTTGCTGCAGTACTTGATGCGGTACTCGATGCAGCATTTGATGCAGCATTTGATGCAGCACTCGATGCAGCACTCGATGCAGCACTCGATGCAGCACTCGATACTGCACTCGAAGCCGCTCTGGATGCAGCGCTGGGTGAGGCCGTGGATGCACGTGCGTCGAGCTCGGAGTTGGCGCCGTCCTTCTTCAGCTTGGCAGCGTGAGGTGCGGGCGCATGCATCGCTGTCGCGAGCGTTGCGGCGAATGCGTTCGTACCGGACGTGCTGGGACCATCCACATCGCGCCTCGAGCGCGACGACGACGTCGGCTCCGCCGATGCAGGTTCTGCAGGAGCGAAATTGACCGGCAGCATACTCATTCCGTGCCTCCGCTGGATGCGGTGCGAAGCGTTGCCTGCAGGATCAGCGCGGCGCGCTGTGTCGGGAAGGACCCAAGAATGGCGGCCTGTTGCTTGCTCGATAGCGAGCCCAGTATCGCGCGAACGTCGTTGTCATCCATCTGCTCGAGCACACGCGCGGCATCCTTGGGCTGCATCGCGCCAAATACCTGCGCCAGGCGCCGGCCGATGAGCGAATCTGTCGCGGGCCTGATTGGCCGAACCACCGGTTTGGGCGCAGCGACGCCGGATTGGGCAGTCGATGCAAGCTTCGCATTCGGCGTTTGCGTCGCAGAAGCTGGCCGGCCGGACCCGGCTGCCTTGTCCTGCGCGGAAGCGACATCATGACTCGCCGTCGGTGCCGCCGTTGCGCCGGATCCGGCTGGCGCCCCCGCCGGCGCGCTGGCACCAGAAGGACCGGCATTCGGATTGGCTGTCTGCGCATTCGCCACGGCACTGACGGAGTTGGTCGAGTCGGTCGCTGTTGCTGCAATGCTGTCCTTCGCCGCCCGAGTCGAATCCGGTTTCTGATTCGCCGCAGCCACCTTGCCGGTTTTCGCCGAAACCACCGGCTTCGGCGTGCGAACCATCACCACTCCGGTTGCGATACCGAGGCTGAGTCCGAATGACGCGATGAATGGAATTAGAAGTTTCTTCATTGCCCGTTGTCGTTGTGCACGAAGCGGGAGAGCGCAATATCATCCATCGCTCTCCGGTCTGTCTGCTCCGCAGTTGCGCGATATGTCTCTTCGTGACGCTCACGAAGACGATCCAGAACGCGGCGATCCTTGAACGCTGCGGTAAGTGCTTCCTGCACCTGCGAGACGCTGTTGTTCGCTGCGCTGACGGTATCGTTCGCGCCGGCGATCCTGTCGTCGAGTTGCTGCATCATGAATGCGAGATTCGCGAGCTCGCCAACCGAGTGGCTCTCACCCTCCTTCACGGCTTCCGAGCCAGCTGCCCGCTCCGCGCGCAGCCCGTTGAGCGCGTCCTTCGCCTCGCGTTCAGCTCCGAGAGCGGCAGCCAGTTGCGTTGCGAGATGACGCTCCTGCTTCTCTCTGAGATCCAGAACCTGCTGAAGACGAAAACGAAACATCGTTACGCCGCCTGCCGGTTGGACGCCGTGATGCGTGCCGCGAGATCGCGCATTGTCGCATGTGTCTCGCCGATGGTCGTGGTTTCGTCCGCACGCTGCCGTAGCAGAGACAGCACGGCTTCCCGATGCTCCACAGCGGAGTCCACTGTCGCACTTGTTCCTTTCTGGTACGCGCCCACGAGTATGAGATCTTCCTTCTCGCGATACGTTGCCTCGGTGCGCAGAATCGTCTCGGCCGCCGTACGATGCGCCGGCGACACCACCTGATCCCGAACTCGGCTCTTGCTGTCGAGTATGTCGATGGAAGGAAAGTGTCCCGCCGATGCCAGCTTGCGAGTCAGCACTATGTGACCGTCGAGTATTGAGCGCGTTGCATCGGCAACCGGCTCGTTGAAATCGTCGCCATCCACCAGCACCGTGTAAATGCCGGTGATGCCGCCGACGCGCGCATTCCCTGCACGCTCGAGAAGGCGCGGTAGTGACGCGAACACCGAAGGCGGATAGCCCTTTGTTGTCGGTGGCTCGCCGGTTGCCAGCCCGATTTCGCGCCACGCCATCGCTACACGCGTAACTGAATCGAGCATCAGCATCACCTGCTTGCCCTGGTCGCGAAAATATTCGGCGATTGCAGTCGCCACGAGCGCGCCACGAGCGCGAACCAGCGCAGCCTGATCGCCGGTAGCGACAATGATTACGGAGCGCGCGAGTCCTTCCTCGCCAAGCGAATGCTCGATGAAGTCGCGTACCTCGCGGCCACGCTCGCCGAGTAGTGCGATAACGTTGACGTCCGCCTTGGCGTGCCGTGCGATCATGCCCAGAAGCGTGCTCTTTCCCACGCCCGATCCGGCGAATATTCCGACGCGCTGGCCGCGACCGATCGTGAGCATCCCGTCGATTGCACGAACGCCCGTCTCCAGTGGCTCGTCGATCATGCGCCGTTCGAGTGGATTCGGAGGCTCGGCTGCGAGCGGAACGCGGTCTGTGAATTCGATCGGGCCCTTGTCGTCGATTGGATGCCCGAGTCCATTCAGAACGCGACCGAGCAGCGACGGCCCTACATCAACTCCGAAGGAGCGGCCGAGTGGCTGAACGAAACTTCCAGCGTGCAGTCCGTCGAGTTCGCCAAGCGGCATCAGGATGACGTTGTCTTCGTGGAACCCCACGACTTCCGCCAGCACCGATCTGTCGTCCGTCAAGCTCGTGACGCGACAGAGCTCGCCAACGCCAACGTCGATTCCCGTTGCCTCGATGACGAGACCAACGACTCGTGTGACACGACCATAGCGATCGAATCGCGGCGTATCCGCAACGACATCCGCAAAGGTATCAGGCAACATTGTCCGTCAACTTTCTATAGAGTCGTTCAAGTGCCGTATCGACGCGGCCGTCCACGATCCTCTCACGTCCCTCGACGACACAGCCGCCCGGCTGAATACGCGAGTCTGCCAGCCACCGAACGTCACGATTCGGCGCGATCGGAACAGGCTCGCCGCCAGTCGGGGTGGGGTGCGACAGAAGCGATAGATCGTGTGGATTCACACGAACGCGCATCGGCTGATCGATCGGAAATTCCGCCAGGGCCCGCTTGACCAGATCCGCGACGGACGCCGCGTCGGTGCGCAGTTCACGTCCAACTATGTGACGCGCCACAGTAACGGCGAGAGCCGCAATGTTTTCGGTAACGCAATCCTGCCACTTGGATTCGCTGGTGCGAATCGTGTCGAGTGCCTGCTCGGCTGCCGCGACCGCATTGCGCAGGCGTGTCGCCTCCGCCAGCTCGCCATCCAGCCTGCCGGCGTCGTAGCCCGCGGCCTGCGCCTCCGCCAGGCGCTGCTCCAGCTCGATACGAGCATGCGCTTCCTGCTCCATCTGCGACGCGGGCTGCGAGTTGACAGCAGTCGTCCAGGTGAGCGTCGCCATGTCATCCGGCGCCCATCGCGCCGGATTTGCGGGTAGCGCATCGGCCGCAAGCACTCCGGGCCTATTCGATGAACGCATCTTCCGAGGCTCCGGCACCGATGGTGATTTCTCCGGCCGCTTCGAGCGCCCGAACCTGTGCGACGATCTGCGCCTGAGCCGCTTCCACGTCGCGGACACGAACGGCGCCGAGCATCGATATCTCTTCCTTGAGCGCCGTGACCGCGCGTGCCGACATGCCGGCCATGATGCGCTCGCGCATCTCTTCCTTTGCGGTCTTGAGCGCCAGCGACAGTGTGCGGGCGTCGATCTCGCGCAGCAGTCGCTGCAACGAGCGGTCGTCCAGCTTGCCCACGTCGTCGAAGACGAACATGAGGTTCTTGATCTGCTCGCAAAGCTGCGTGTCCCGCTCGCCGATGTGATCGAGCAGGTCTTTCTCGAGCGAGCCCGAGACATGGTTGAGCACGCTCGCAACCGCATCCGGTCCACCAGCCGCGCGCAAGCCGCGAGTGAAGCTGAGGTCGGTCTCGTTGCTGAGAGCCTTCTCAACCAGCAGCATCATGTCAGGGGCCACCTTTTCCATGCAGCCGATGCGGTACATCACCTCGCCGCCGAGCGACGGATCCAGGTCGCGCAGGATCGTCGCGGTCTGTTGCGGCTCGAGATGAGCGAGAACGAGAGCGATCGTCTGAGGATGCTCGCCGCGCAGCGTCGTCGCGAGCTGCTGCGGGTCGGCGCTCCGTAGCCGGTGCAATCCAGCCGAGTCTGCCAGCTGTGACTGAATTCGCGTCAGCGTCGCGCTGGCTCTGTGACTGCCGAACGCCTTTTCCAGAACCTCACCGGCGTAGCTGATACCGCCCTGGGCGATCGAGTCGACGGCAAGTGCCATCTGCATCCACTCGGTCAGCACTGCTTCGACGGTGCCGGCGCTCACCTGTTCCATCTGCGCGATGTGGAAGCTGATTTCCTCGGCCTCCTCAGGCGTGAGTGACTGAGTCAACTTCACCGCCTCATCAGCGCCGAGCGACATGCACAACACGGCGACCTTCTGCGGTCCGGTCAGCTCGGCAGCGGTGAGTTTCGCAACGCTCTTCTTCTCTTCGACCGGCACTACTGCGGTTCCCATTTATACAGCTTCCTTGAGCCACGCGCGTACGACGCGGGTCGAGACTTCGGGCTTGGCTGCGATGGTTGCCGCTACGCGACCGCGAGTCTGATTCTGTTCCGGGAACGCGAGCGGTTGAGGCGGAGGCTGAACTGCGTAGTTCTGGTGCTGCTGATGCGCGTTGGCGGCGATCGCGTTAGCCATGTCGTGCGCCGCGGTGGCGAACTGGTTGGAGTGTTGACCGCCAGGTGCAGGAAGCGCGAGAGGCGCGTACGCCGAGCGCGAGGTCGATGCCGGTAGAGACTTGATCGCCTTGATGAGCATCATCGCGACGATGAAGAGCACCAGAATGGCAAACACGGAGATCGCCGGCTTCTGGAATTGCTGAACGGTATTGATGATCGTCTGTGGCGGGGCCTTCTCCAGGTCCGCGACAGGTGCGGCGTCGAAGTGGGTCGCGACTACCGTGACGACGTCACCGCGCGTGCTGTCAGCTCCAACAGCACCACGGATCAGCGACTCAATGCGTGCGATCTCTTCCGGAGTGCGCGCAACATACGTCGGCTTCGCGTTGGGGCCTGCATTGGCCGGCGGCGGAATCATGCGGTCATTCAGCAGAACGGCAACCGACAGCCTCTTGATGTTGCCGATCGCTCCGGAGAAGTTCTCGGTGACCTTGGAATTGTCATAGCTCATCGCGACGTTCGACGACGCAGCGCCGCCCTGCGCTCCAGGCGTGATCTCGTAACGCTGCTCCGTGCTGGTCGCCTGCTTGTCGGGATCCACGAGCTGCGATGACCGCTCGATCTTGTCGAAGTTGAGCGCGGCAGATACGCGAACACGCGCATTGCCGCTGCCTACGATGTCATCGACCAGGCTTTCCGCCTTGGTCTGTAGATATCCCTCTACCTCGCGCTGGGTCGAAAGCTGCGCGTTCGTAAGGGAAGCCATCGAGCCGTCGTCCGGAGTGGACAGCATTCTTCCGGCATCGTCGAGTATGGTCACGTGGTCCGCCGTGATCCCGTCCACGCTGCCCGCCACTAGATGCGCGATACCCTGCACGACATCCTGCGATGGTGCGGCGCCGCCGGTCTTCAATACCACGGATGCGTTCGCCGGCTTGTCCTGAGAACGGAACGTCGCCTGCTCGTGCAGCGCGAGATGAACCTGCGCCGACTGCACCCCCGTCATCTTGCCGATCGTGCGCTCGAGCTCTCCTTCGAGAGCGCGCCTGTAGTTGATTCGCTGCGTGAAGTCAGTCATTCCCCACGACGGCTGATCGAATAGCTCCATGCCGGGACGTCCAGCCGACGGAAGCCCCGCCTGCGCCAGCGTCACCCGCGCACGTGCAACGTCGTTGGCGCTCACCAGAATGTCGCTGCCTCCACGATCCAGCTTGAACCCGATTCCGGCAGCCGTGAGCTTGTCCGTCATCTGTCCAACCGTCTCGATCGGCTGATTGGTGAAGGCCGGTACCCAGTCCGGCGTCGTAGCCCACTTCGATACACCGAAAATCACCGCGGCCACGCCAATGCCCACCATCAACAACATGGCACGTTGGCGACCGCCGATGCGGTCGAGCATGTCCTGAATTGCGTCAGCCACGGCTTATAATCCCCGGTTCTCGATCACGATTGCATGCTGATCAACGTTCGATACGCATCCTGGAACTTGTTGCGCACCTGTACCAACATCTCGAGCGAAATCGACGCTTCCTCGGAAGCGGCCATCACCTGGTGCAGCTCGACCGGCTCGCCACGTGCAAAACGCTGCGCATAGTCAGCAGCCACGTCCTGCTGGTCCGAAACGTTGTTGACGAGTCCCTTGAGCGTATCGCCGAAGCTCGTCCCGCTCGCGCTACCACCACGGTCCTGCAACACCGGTATCTGTTTCGCACCGGTGTCCAGTCCAGTACTCGCGATCGCGTTGCTTATCCCGCCAATTGGATTCGACATTGGATTCTCAGGCCTTGATGTCCAGACGTCCGCCACGCAGGATCGGCGCTGGTGCCGGACCCTGCGACGAGCTCGTGCGGCCGTACGTCAACGGCCCCATCGTTCCCGCCTTCATGAAGAACGAGCGCTCTTCCTTGCTCAACACGCTCCACAGATCCTGATCCACGCCACTCGGCGCCGTTCCGGAGTTCAGTTGTGCAGTGCGAGCCGCTGCGTCGCTCTTGATCGCGTTAGCGAGCGACTTTGGATCCATCGCTGCGACGTCGCTCGGCGTCGGCGTCGTCTGACGCGGCACGCCCGCACTCGGACGCGTTACGCCCGTTGCGTATGGATTGAACCCGCCGCCGCCAATTCCGTTGATCGCCATTCTGTTCGCTTGTGGCTTAAATGTTCAGAGCTTGCTTCAGCATTCCCTTCGCCGTCTGAAACACGCTGGCGTTCGCCTCGTACACCCGGCGCGCATCCATCATGTCCACCATCTCATCCGTCACACGCACGTTCGGGTAATGCACATATCCGTTCTTGTCTGCGTCCGGATGCCCAGGATCGTAGACCAGCTGTCCGTCGGTATTGTCTTCCTTGATGCCCGCGACATGCACACCAGTGCCGCCGCCGCTCGGCCCGTTCGTTTCGAGCACCGGCACTTCAAACCGACGCGGTCCGTCGGTTGGGAAATCGCCGCTCGGTACCTGAAACGCGTTGATGCCGTTGAATACGCCCGAAGTTCCCGACGGCTGTCCCGGCGCAACCGGATCGCCCGTCGCAGTTCCACCATCGCCTGCTGCCAGAACGGCAACGCGCCGTTTGTAGGGTTGCCCGTTTACGTCGTGCGTCGTTTCCGCATTGGCGATGTTCGATGCAATTGTCTCCATGCGAACCCGCTGTGCCGACAGTCCGCTCGCCGAGATCGCGAGAGACCGGAACATCGGCTGCGGCTGGTTTACCGCTGGTGACGGAAGTAATCCGACTGGACGAGGCATCGGTTATCAGGGCTTGAGGGCGGTTCGAACCTGATCGTAGGCCTTCGACAGCAGCTTCGATGTCGCCTCGTAGCGCAGCTGTTCGTCGGCCAGACTGATCATCTCACTCTCGATGTCCACACCGGACGAGTTCGTAACGGCCCCGCTGGCTCCAGGCGTGCCTGGAAGAGCGAAGCCGTCCTGATTCTGGAGCGATGCCTTGGACACACGATCGGCGATCGCCCGAACCCTCTGGGTCCCGATGTCGAGAGCGTCCTTCAGCTCGGCTGCCGGAACTACTCGGCTAATGAATCCTGTGATCATCTCGGGATCGTGCTAAAGCAACCGCAGGACCAAACCAATTGCAGACCGATCGGGCGGATATGCAAAAACGCTAAGTGATTATATGGCAATCACTTAGCGTCTTGAAATTGGTTCGAAATGGCTTATTGCGGCACTATTTGCCTAGCGGCAAAAAGAGGAAGAAAGTGCCGGATCGGCACATCTTGCCGGATTTTACAGGGTCAAGCTTGCCTCGCCATTCGCCGGACCGTTCAGTTTGTTCCGGAGTGTCCGGACGCTCAGGCCCAGCAATTCGGCCGCTTTCGTGCGATTATTGCCCGACATCTCGAGTGCCTTCTGGATCATCGCACGCTCAGCGTCCTCGACATTCAGCGAGGTCAACCGCACCAGTACTCCGTCATCCCGGTCGTCGTCCGGAATCGGTACCAGGCCCGCGGCGATCAGCGCCCTTTGCGTAGCCGATACCGGGCCGGCGAGCACGTTGGCCAACCCGAATCTAAGCCCCTCGAACGCATGGGCCGGCACGATTGGGTCAGACGAAAGGATCACCGCCCGCTCCACAACGTGCTGAAGCTCCCGGACATTTCCCGGCCAGTCGTATCGTTGTAGTACCTCGAGCCCTTCCTGCGATATCGCCCGCACTTCCTTGCCCATCTCCGCGCCGATGCGAATCGCGAACCTGTAGGCGAGCGCTGGAATGTCGTCCTTTCGGTCCCGCAGCGGCGGGATTGCGATCGGAATCGTGCTCAACCTATAGTATAGATCCTGCCGGAATGCTCCACGCGCGGCTTCGGCCGCCAGGTCCCGGTTCGTCGTCGCGATGATCCGAACATCCACCCGTATGGTGGACGTGCCACCAACCCGCTCGAACTCCTGCTCCTGTAGCACGCGCAGCAGCTTTGCCTGAAGATCCAGCCGCATCTCGGATATTTCGTCCAGCAGGAGCGTGCCGCGGTTGGCGCGCTCGAATGCTCCCTCGACGCGCTTGATCGCCCCCGTGAACGCGCCCTTCTCGTGGCCGAACAGCGCGCTCTCCACCAGACCCTCGGGAAGCGCGGCGCAGTTGAGCTGTATGAAAGGGCGGTCGCGGCGGTCGCTCTGATCGTGGACCGAACGGGCGAACAATTCCTTTCCCGTACCGGACTCGCCCTGTAGCAGCACAGTCGCCCGCGTAGGCGCCGCCGTCGCGACCGTCTGCATTATCCGGCGGATGGCAACGCTGTCGCCCACGATCTGGCGCTCGTTCCGGAACTCCATCACCTCACGCCGGAGCGCGTCGTTCTCCTTCTTGAGGCGAACCAGCTTCAGTGCCTGATCGACGGCGAGCTCGAGCTGCTGCGGGCGAACGGGCTTGGTGATGTAATCCACCGCCCCGGCCTTGATCGACGACACCGCGTGCTCGATGCTGGCATACCCGGTCAACATTATGAGAGGCACCTCGTACCCCTCGCGCCTGATGAGCGACAGAAACTCCAGGCCCGTCAATCCCGGCATGCGGTAGTCCGAGATTATCAGATCCACGTTGCCACGCGCCAACGCCTGGAGAGCCTCCGGAACATTCCGGGCGCCGACAGCGTCATGCCCGGCGCGCCGCAGCGTATCCTCCAGTATCAACCCGACCGATGGCTCGTCATCTACATATAGAATGGTTGCCATTATTTGGTAGAGTACGAGTCCGGATATGGTTGGCGTAGGGGCGGGTCCCCGTGCCCGCCCCAAAATTGTCAGGCTACGCGTCCGCCCTTTCTCGAGCCTAAAGAGCGGGCGGCATGCGCTCGATACTCCACAGCATACGCTTTTGCGAGGAGCAAAGCAATACGATGCGCATCACCAACAGCATGATCCAGACTAACGCGACTCTGTCGCTGCAGTCGAATTTGCAAGCAATGAGCACCGCTCAGAATCAGGTGAGCACCGGTCTCAAGTACAGCTCATTCGCCGACGACCCGCAGGCGCAGTCGTCGGTCATGCAGACCTCCACCGCCCTCAATGCGCTCAATCAGTATCAGCGCAATGTCAACGATGCCACAGCCCGCGCAAACATGGAAGACACGGTGCTGCAACAGCTCACCGACACCGTGACGCGCGCGACGGCAATCGCAACGCAACAGGGCACTGCAACAGCGAGCGCGTCCGACCGCCTCGCCGCGAAACAGGAAGTCGATAACCTTCTCAGCTCCGCCGTGGCCGCTGGCAATACTCAGTACCAGGGCACGTATCTCTTCGGTGGCGACAACACCACGACTGCGCCCGTCACGACGACACCGCCATTCTATACTGGAACCCCGCCATCCGGAACTCACACGACAGCGATCGGTGCGGGCCAGCTGTTCAAGTCCAACCACAATGCGAAGGAGCTGCTGCTCGACACCGGCACGCTCCAGTCGCTCAAGGATCTTTCGACCGCGCTGGGCAACAACGACCAGGCCGGCATTGGTGCGGCCCTCACGAGCCTCAACAATTCCCAACAGGGAATCCAGTCGCTCGTCGGCGACCTCGGCGCGCGCGAGAACCAGCTTCAGGTCACCAGCTCCAACATCACCGCGCTTCAGCAGAACCTCACCACGTTCAAGTCAAATCTCTCGAACGTGGACCAGGAACAGGCGATAACCGATCTGGTGACCCGCCAGACGGCGTACCAATCCGCGATGCTCGCAACGTCGCGCGTGCTGGGCATGACCCTGACAGACTATCTGAAATGACATCCGCCGCCCTGGCTTACTCGATGCCCAGCACCGTCACAATCTCCTCCGACATACTAGGCACGATCGCCGTCGAGCCCGGTTCCTTGCTCACCTTCCCGCAGGGATTGCTCGGCTTTCCCGAGTGTCGCTCCTTCGTCCTTCTTCCGTCCGAACGGCCACACGTGTACTGGCTGCAATCAGCCGACTACTCGTCGCTCGCCTTCCTGCTTGTCGATCCGTTCATGTTCTTCGAAGGCTATACGCTCGACCTGGATGCGACGGAAACCCACGCTGCCTCGCCCGATGAGGTAAGCGTCCTCGCAATCGTAACGCTGCCCGGCGCACCCGGCGAGCTGCCCACCGCCAATCTTCAGGGGCCCGTGGTGATCAACACCCGCCTCAGCGAAGGCAGCCAGGTGGTGCTCGCCGAGAGCAGTTACGGCATCCGCGAGTCATTCGAGCTCTAGGACACGGATGTATCTGCTGCTTCCCGTTGCGTAGGGAATCGGCCAAACCGAAAGGCGTGGATTTCTCCACGCCTTTCGTGTTAAAGCTTTCTTCGGCACTGCCGATAAATAGTCCATACGGCCATACCGGCCGGACCGGGTGGAGCAAGGAAGCTCTGCCACAAACCGCTAAAGGAGCCACACCGTAATGTTTATTCAGAACAACATCAACTCGATGAACGCGTTGAACAACCTCAACACGAACGAGACCCAGCTGACCAGCTCGATCCAGAAGCTGTCATCTGGCTTCCGTCTCAATCGTGCAGGCGACGACGCGGCAGGCATGAGCATCGCGAACTCGCTTCGTAACAACGGTGTTGGCTTGCAGCAGGCCCAGCAGAATGCATCGCAGGCAGGCTCGCTGCTCCAGATCGCCGACGGCGCGACTCAGACGATTTCCTCGATCCTGGATCGTATGAAGCAGCTCGCCACCGAGTCTGCATCTGCCAACGTGACCGACAACGATCGCCAGAAGATCAACGCAGAGTTCACGCAGCTCTACGCCGAAATCAACCGCACGGTTGGAAGCACGGTGTACCAGGGTTCTCAGCTGTTGAACGGCAGCTTCGGCGTGAGCGATTCAGGCACGGGCACCGCGAACGCGGTTGTTGGCTTCTCGGGTCTCTCGGTTGCAGGCGCGAACGTCAACTCGACGTATACCTTCACGAAGGTCGATGCCACGCACCTGAAGCTCTCGGACGGCACGTTCAGTCAGACTGTCACGACCGCGGCGACGGGCGTTCAGACCGTGAACTTCGACAAGATGGGCATTTCGTTCTCGTTCAACGGCGATCCGACAACGCTCGACACCAAGACGATCATCACCGCAAACACCACCAGTGCGGCCTTCCGCGTTGGCAGCGGTGCAACCAGCGATTCGGATAACCTCGTGAGCGTGAGCCTCGGCGATCTTCGTGCCAGCTCCGCCACCGGCCTGAACCTCGCCGGCGTCTCCGTTGACACGCTGGCGAACGCGACTTCCGCTCTCGCGAGCATCTCGTCGGCCGTATCGGCGGTCAACACCGTCATCGGTTCGCTCGGTGCGGCTGAGAACCGCCTCAACTACGCGAGCACCAACGTCGCGTCGCTTTACCAGAACGTGTCGGCCGCGGAGTCGGTCATCCGCGACACCAACATGGCGCAGGAATACACGAACTACAGCAAGCTCTCGATCCTCCAGCAGGCCGGTACGGCGATGCTCGCGCAGGCGAACTCGAGCCAGCAGAGCGTGCTGAAGCTCTTCCAGTAAATGAACTAACCGGGTGAGGGCAGCGGAGAGGGATCTCCTGTCTCCCCAAGCTCGGCTACGAGACCGTAGGGGCCCGAATGGGCTCCTGCGGGCTCGTCGCATTCAGAGGACACAACGATGAGCACCCCTGTAGGATCATTCCCAGGTCTCGGCAGCACCTTCGACTACAGCTCGCTGGTCGACAGCCTCATTCAGATCCAGTCGCAGCCAGGCGTCGCGATGCAGACACGCATCACGACCGCACAGGCGCAACAGAGCGCGTACCAGACCTACAGCGGCCTCCTCTCGAACCTCGAGGCTACCACAAGCCTCATGCGCGATGGAACGGCGTTTCAGGGTGTCAACGCCAGCGTTTCCAACGCGACTGCTGCAAACGGCCAGACGATCCTCTCCGCCTCGGCGCTGAGCGGAGCGTCACCAGGATCCTACGCGGTCCAGGTGCTCCAGACCGCACAGGCGGAGAAACTCTCCGGCAACACCTTCGCGAGCAGCACCACGGCCCTCGGTCTTTCGGGCGACTTCGTCATCAATGGCAAGACCGTGACGATAGCCGCTACCGATACACTGGTCTCGGTTCGCGACAAGATCAACGCAGTCAACTCCGGCGCGACAGCCAGCGGTGTCAGCGCTGCGATCGTTACCGATTCGTCGAACGCGCAACGGCTCGTCCTCACGAGTGTGCAGACTGGTTCCCAGGGAATCAACCTCGTGGATGGCTCGCAGGGCATCGCCCAGTCGTTGGGCTGGATCGACTCGACCACTGCGATCAAGCACGTTACCAGCGCGGGAGCGCAGAGCGATAACTTCGCCTCTGCCACGACGAGCATCGCGTCTCAGCTCGGACTCACCGTCGCGCCAGGCGCGCAGACGGTCACGATAGCAGGTCAGGCTGTCTCGGTCGATCTCAGCACCGACTCGCTCACTTCGCTCGCGGCGAAATTCTCGGCGGTACCGGGGATCCAGGCGACAGTCCAGAGCACGACGGTCAACGGCGCCACGCAGTATTACCTCGACGTCCGCAACACGACGAGCTTTGTCGATGGCGGAAACACATTGCAACAGCTCGGCATTCTCACCGCCGGCAGGTCGGCCGTAGCGCAGCAGCTGCAGAGTAATGCGATGACGGACGGCAACGGCAGCACGCCGGCAACGGCGTCCACGCTTCTTACCAATCTGTGGAATGGCGGCTCCGCATCGGGCGCCCAGGTCGGTGACACGCTCACGATATCAGGAACCCGTGGTGATGGCTCGGCTGTGAATGTCTCCTTCACCGTGGCTGCAGGCAGCACGGTGCAGGATCTGCTCAATACGCTCAACGACGCAACCACCGGCTTCGGCGCAGGCGCGCGGCCGGCGACGGCATCCATCGACGCGAGCGGTCATATCGTCGTCAGCGACGGGACTGCCGGTCAGAGCAGTCTCTCGCTACAGATGGTGGCCAACAATCAAGGCGGCGGCCGGCTCGATTTCGGTGCCTTCGCGGTTACATCCACGGGTCGCTCGCGCGAGCTCGTGACCGGGACCGATGCAAAGTTCTCGGTCGACGGTGTCGCATTCACGCGCTCGAGCAATACGGTTTCGGACGTAATAGCAAACACGACGCTCACGCTCACCGCTGCGGATCCGAATACGATAGCGAACGTGAACGTATCGCTCAGCAGCAGCGCGGCGACATCGGCTGTTCAGAACTACGTCAACGCGTACAACGCAGTCGTCGATTTCATCAAGACGCAGCAGACGCCTGGAACCGATCCCAGCAGCAACCCGACTCTGTACAACGACCCGCTGTTGCGCACCGCGCGAAGCGCACTCTCCACGTTGATGCTCACACCAGTCACCGGTGCGGCATCGGATATGGCGACGCCGGACACGGTCGGCATATCGCTCACGAAGGACGGTCATCTATCATTCGATTCCACGAAATTCCAGACCGCGTTCACGAGCCGCTATGCAGACGTGACCAAGCTGTTCGAGGAATCCGGAGTCTCGACCAATCCGTCGCTCGTTTACACAGCCTCGACGAGCGCAACTCAGCCCGGTAGTTACGCTGTCAACATCACGCAGGTTGCTGCTCAGGCGCAGATGCTCGGCACCGGCTTCAGTGGCGTCTACAGCCAGCCTGGTGCGCCGGATACGATGACCGTCACCGATCTTGCATCGAGCTCCACCGCGCAGATTCAGCTGAGTGGAGGAATGACCACCGATCAGATCGTGGCTGCCCTGAACGCATCGTTCGGCACGCCGGAGAATCGTGCACTGTTGGGATCGGTGACACTGAACGACGCAACCGGGACGGCAGCCGCGACGTCCGCGACACTGCTGACCGATCTTCATCTGTCGAACGGCTCGTCCGCCGGAGTGGTTGCCGGCGATACGATCGGCTATAGCGGCACGCGTTCCGACGGCTCTGCCTACAGCGGCACATTCACCACGACTTCCACATCGACAGTTGCAGACTTCGTTACGCAGTTGCAGTCATCGGTTGGCACCAGCGCAACGGTATCGTTCGTCAATGGGCAGATCTCGGTGAAGGCGGCCAACAGCGGGACGTCGCAGCTCGCGATGTCGCTCACAGCGAACAACGAAGGTGGTGGCCAGCTCAATCTGGGGACGATGAACGTGACTGCAACCGGTCACGGTATTCTGTCGATGACTGCCACCGCAGTAGGCGGGCAGGTTCAGATTCAGCACAATGCGTACGGTGCGTCGGCCGGATTCTCGATCGCTTACTCCGGCACGGGGAATCCGGCGACACAGCTCGGGATCGCCGCGGGAAGTGCGTACGGCGCGGATGTGCAGGGCACCATTGGCGGCTACACCGCTACCGGGTCGGGACGCCAGCTCGTCGGTGCGTCCGGAACACCTGTCGATGGCCTGAGCATGGCCTATCTCGGTACGACACCTGGTGCGATCGGCAGTCTCACGCTGACGCAGGGGTTCGGCTCCGTGATCGACCGGCTTCTCACCAGCTGGACGCAGACCGGCGGAACGATCGATGCACAGAACCAGCAGCTCAACGACACGATAAGCATGCAGCAGTCGCGTCTCACTGATTTCAATGCGAGAATCGCGCTGCAGCGTGCCGCGCTGCTCAAGGAATACTCGACGATGGACAGCACAGTGCAGCAGATCATGGCCCAGGGGAACTCCTTCCTGGCAGCGTTCACGAACCCGTCGAACACCAGCACGAATAGAACCACCTCTAACGGGCTCGGCCAGTGACGCGGGCACTTGTCGCTGACGTACCGGTCGCTGCGTATGCCAAGGCGGTGCATGCGCTCGATGAATTCGACGCGCTCGTGTCGAAGTATGAGATGCTGCTCGACACGCAGCAGGTGCTTGTACGCACAGCGAACTTCGCCGGACTGTTCGAGATGGCATCACGCGGAGACAAGCTTGCACGCGATGCGGCACTGTGTGGCAAGCGCTTCGCGCCGCTCGTGAGCGCAATCGCGTCGGGTCAGTTCGCTGGCCCGCGTGCGAATGACATTCAGCGGCGAAGCTTCGCCTCCCGCTCGCAGGCCGAAACGCTGGATGGCTCCGCGTCGCGTCTCGCTGGCGTGTGTAGCGCACAGCGCGACATGATGGGTCGCGAGCTTCGTGGCGCGGCATCGCCGAATCTTCCCGGTAGCCTCCCGCCGGCCTATCGTACCGGATCACAGCGCTTTATCGACCGTCGCGGCTGAACGCGGCCTTCAGCGTCGCCAGGAGGAGCGGCGACGTTCAAGTTTTGCACCTGCTCACCCGACACTGGCCAGCATGGGATATAGCGCTTATACCTCCAAGTACCTTGAGAATGATGTCGTGAGCCGGTCGAAGGAATGGCTGGTTCCCCTGCTGTACGAGCACCTGCTGGCGCAGCTCCGGCGCGCTCAGGTCCAGATCCAGCAACGCGATTTCGAGGGCAAGGCAGCGAGCCTGGAGAAGGCTTCAGCGATAGTCATCGAGTTGATGGGATCTCTCGATCGTGAGAAGGGCGGGGAACTCGCCCAGCGCCTCGCAGCGCTGTATGCGTACTTCGGTACCGAGATCCTGGCCATTGGCCGGACCCTGGATATCGGACGACTCACCAAGATCATGGAGATGGCGTCCAGCCTGCATGAATCCTGGGTGATTGCCGCGCGGACTCAATGGCCGGCGGGAAGCACGGCTCAGCCCGGCGATTCGCTGTACGATCCCAGAGGGCGGTAACGTGCCCACGGCGGGATCGCTCCTCGAGGAAAACCTGGACCGCGTGATCGATTCCGTCGTTCGGAACGTCAACGCGGGACTGGGGGCGGTTCCGGACCCCGATTCCATGCAGGCGATGGATGCGACCGACCGCGCGTCACTCGACGAGGCGGAGGCGCGAGAGACAATGGCCGACCTGTGCGGCCACGTCGCGCACGCGCTGAGAGCGCTCGATACTCAACCACGTGCCACAGCCACGTACAGGGCACCCGAAGCACCAGCAGCCGCCCCTACGCTCAATCTGGTCCGCTAGGCACAGGTACGACCGGGCGGCGGTAAAGTAACGGCCCCCGTAACCCGATATTCGAAGGGAAGGAGATACTACACATGCACGTAAACAAAATCGCAGCCGACACACTTCGTACCGACGCGCTACAGCGCGTGCAGGGTGCAGCTGCGCCCGAAGTTCCCGTCGATCCCGTCTCGCCGATACGCGGCGCGGATGCGGTTCAGATATCGGATGCGGGGCTCGCTCTTGCAAGTGATGGTGCGAGCGCGCCGATCGCATCGGCCCTCGATCCGGCACGCGCCGATCAGATACGCTCGAAGGTTCTCTCGGGCGCCTACAATTCGCTTGAAATGGCCGATCAGGTTGCGCGCGCTGTAATTCGCAGCGGCGACCTGTAACAGCACTTTCTCAGTATTTCTGGAGCCAAGCACATGCGCTTCCTTGTTGTTGACGACTCTGCCACCATGCGCCGCATAGTGGTGAACTCCCTGCAACGCGTCGGTTTCAGCGACGTGGTGGAGGCGAGTGACGGAGCAGAGGCACTGGAGAAGATCGCTACCGTCGATTTCGTCATTACTGACTGGAACATGCCGAAGGTCAGTGGCGCGGAGCTCACGAGAGCGATTCGCTCTTGCGACGAGACAAAGTCGATGCCGCTCATCATGGTCACCGCACGCAGTGTTCGTGATGATATTCTCACCGCCATGGAAGCGGGAGTCGACAGCTACGTCGTCAAGCCATTCACCCCCCAGGTTCTGCGCGAGAAGATCGACGCGGTACTGGCTACCAGAGCAGCATAGATTCCAATGTCCAACTCACGCATCGCCGAAGTCCTTTACGATTCCGAGACGATGCTCCGCCTGGTCGACAGCGAGCTCGAAGAGCTGCGTGACGACGGGCGGGATACCGGTCTTCGCGGAAACAACGTCGGCGTGCTCCTCGCCATGATGCAACGCGCCACGAGCGAGATCGCACAGGTCCTGTGCACACTGCACACGAGTCGCGAAGCCCTCCAGGGCGTGACCCTTCAGGAAATTCACGACAGCACGGCCAAGCTTGGCGAGGTGTGTTCCGCCACGGAGCTCGCCGCCACACGCATGATGGACGGCCTGGAACGCGCACACGCATACGTCGACCGCCTGGATGAGATCGACGCCTCCGGATCCTTCGACGACTCGATCGTCGAAGCAGCGGCCGTACGGGCGAAGGTGCGCGATGAGCTTTTCGCCGTCATGGGCTCGCTGCAGTTTCAGGACATCACATCGCAACAGCTGGGGCATGTCGCACAGATGCTCCGTGACATAGAGCGCCGGCTGCACGCAACGTCGTCGCTGCTGTCCGGTGGTCGTGCGGAAGCGGCTGTCATTGCCAACGAACAGCTGCCAACGTTCAGCGAGTCAGCCTCCACGAGAAACTCGTTCGAGCGTCAGGCCACGGCCGACGCGCTGTTCTGGTGCGACCACTCCGGCAAGACCACGCAGTAGCCCACGCAGAGCCAGCTACAAAGTGCATGCGTCAGTTCTGATTCTTGGGCTCGGCATCTCGATCGAGGCGGTTCTCGTCGTCATGCTCGCTCGACACGTACGACGCCTGAAGCTTGCTGGTGCTGCCGCAGCAGCAACGACTCGCGTAGACGAGGGCCACGCGCAAAGCATCCGCGGCGCACTCACGGAGCGCGAGACGCTCATGCGCGAGATGCAGCAGATCCTCTCTGGGCTCGATCAGAAAGTGCGTGAGCGCACGCTCGAACTCGCAGAGGCGATGGAAAAGGCCGAGCAGGGGAACCAGGCCAAGAGCGAATTTCTTGCGCGTATGTCGCACGAGATCCGCACTCCCATGAACGGCATTCTCGGCATGACGGGGCTGCTCCTCGACACGGGACTCAATCAGGAACAGCGCGAGTACGTCGACACGGTTCGGTCATCGGGACAGGCGCTCCTCACGATCATCAATGAGATTCTCGACTTCTCCAAGATCGAAGCGGGCCGACTCGAGATCGAGATCATCGATTGCAATGTTCGCACGACGGTGGAGGAAGTCGTCGAGCTGCTTGCCGATCAGGCGATGCAGAAGAAGCTGGAGCTCGGCTTCTATGTCGACGAGCACGTACCTGCCGTCGTTCGCACGGATCAGGGCCGGCTGCGCCAGATTCTCCTGAACCTGGTAGGCAACGCGATCAAGTTCACACACGTCGGTCGCATCTACATCCACGTGACCGTCGAGTCGGAAACCGACGCAGGCGTGCAATTGCGATTCGACGTCAACGACACCGGCATCGGTCTCACCGCCGAAGCGCGAACGCGATTGTTCCAGCCGTTTCAGCAAGCAGACAGTTCCACTACGCGCAAGTACGGCGGCACCGGTCTGGGACTCGCGATCTCGAAGCATCTCGTCGGCCTGCTCGGCGGCGCCATGGACGTCGCCAGCGTTCCGGGTGAGGGAAGTGTATTTCACTTCACCATCGCAGCGCAGCGGGGACCACGAGTGATGTCGACGCCGAGCGCAAACGTGATGAAGGACTCACGCGTCCTGGTACTCGTTCGCGGCAAGCTCACACGTGTAGTGCTCCGACGTTACGCCGCAGATTGGGGTGCAATCGTGGATGGTGCACGCACGGTTGCCGATGCGCGCGCTTTGCTTCGCGCCAGCATCGCTGCCGGTCAACGGTACGACCTGGTGATCGCCGATCTTTCGACGCTCGGCTCCGATCCTCTTCGGTCGATTCGGGATCTGCGCCGCGAATTTTCCGAGGGCATCGGCGGCGTTGTCGCGCTGGCACCAAACCGGCAAAAGCCCAGCGCCGACACGGCGTCCAGAGCGGGCATCGACGTCACCTTCGCCCTGCCAGTCCGTCCCACGCGACTGCTTGGGGTTCTCGGATCGGTGCTCCATCCGGATCTCGCGCCCAAGGTACGACGGGTAGCCGAAACGGCAGTTGCCGGCGCACAGAGCAAGGCACGCGCGCGCATACTGGTGGCAGAGGACAATCCCGTAAACCAGCGCGTAGCGTCGCACATGCTGAACAAGCTCGGGTATCGCTGCGACATTGCATCCAATGGTCTGGAAGCTGTCGCGATGCTTGCCCAGCTCCCGTACGATCTTGTGCTGATGGATTGTCAGATGCCCGAGATGGACGGGTACACCGCTACTCGTGCGATCCGGCAACGCGAGGATGCTCAGGATCGGCATACGCCGATCATCGCAATGACAGCGAACGCAATGCGCGAGGATCGTGCGCGTTGCCTGGACGCAGGCATGGATGGCTTCATTCCAAAGCCGATCGCGCTGGAAGAGCTCGAAACTGCCATGGAATGCTGGATCCCGAGCGATTCGAAACCAGGTGCCGAGAGTTCAACGCCTGATGCCAGCGACTATCTGTTTACTGGACCGGCGAGGCAGCGCGAACCCGCCGAATCCGGTCCGGCGACGTCGTTCGCGGCCGATCCGGGTCTGGTCGCGGCGCTTGCGGCCCAGTTCGATAATTCAGGGGGCTCCATGGATCAATCATCGGTCGACCTGTCCGTGCTGGATAATCTCGCAGCCATGGCGGAAGGTGGCGATGACTTCGTGTCGCGCCTCATAGGAACGTTCATATCGGACACTTCGTCCCGAATTGTCACTCTTCGCGCTGCGTTGGATACCGGGGACCTGCCTCTGATCGAGCGCACGGGTCACGCCCTCAAAGGCAGCAGCGGTAACATGGGTGCGACGACCATGGCCGCGCTGGGTGCCGCGCTGCAAGGGGCGGGGCAGAAGCACGATGCGGCTGGCGCGCGGACGCTGATCGACGAGATGGAAGCCGAGTTCATGCGTGTCAGAGGGGTTCTCGACAGCGCTTTTCCGAGTCACGCGGTAGCAGCCTGAGGCTTGGCAGCACGGGCCTTACGGTGGACGTTCTCCTCTACAGTCCGGCCCTGAGACGCCGATAATTGGAGTATGATCCAGATCATCGAAGACGACCTCGTCACGTGCCACATCATCTCCGCGTTGCTCAAGCGTATGCGTTACGCGCACTGCGAAGCGCACACCGGCGCCGAGGCTCTGCAGCAGCTTCGAACGCAGCCGATCGACATGGTGATTGCCGACATGATGCTGCCTGACATGAACGGCCTGGATCTGCTCAAGCAGAAGCACAGCATGCCTCATCTGCGTGACATTCCAGTGCTCTGCTGCACAGCTCAGGCGGATATCGAAACGGTGGAAGCAGCGCTCGGTTTTGGCGCAATCGATTTCGTGAAGAAACCGATCGCGATCCAGTCGTTCGCGGGGCGCATCAATCGCGCCATGGAACGCTCGCCGGTGCGCTGGGAATCGTGGCGCGAGATGAGCAAGCGTCTGCGCTTCTACAGCCGGACGATCCAGCCGATGCTGGCCATCGCGAACCAGGTTCTGCATGAACTGGACGACGCTCTGGCACAGGCGCAGGTCGGACCTGCCGACGTTCCGTTGCTCAACTCGGTGGTTACCCGCGCTCGCGGTGCCGCGCTCAACGTCGGCGCGATCCGTACCGTGCAGCAGATCGACAAGTTGTGGAAGGGCGACGGCGCGGCGGAGGAAGTCGAACATCTGCGGGCCGCTATGGTGATCGAACTCGCGGCGTTCGACGACGCCATCAAGAACCGCGCGTCGCAGGGTGAAGTTCCGTCGCCGATTGGCGGCACCGGGCACGCTCCGACACCAATGGCCGCAAGCGGAATGTAGCTTCGCCGGATGGTTGGTTGACGTGTTTTTTCGAGATGGAGCAGAGGCATACCGCGGTTATATTGCGATATGCCTCTTGTTGCGTTCACCTCTCTGCCCGACGACGCGCGAGTCTGGGTGTTTGGAAGTGCGGACGAGCTGTCCGCGGAACGGGAGTCCGTTCTGCTTGCAGCAATCGACGACTATCTGAGCGACTGGCGCGCGCACGGATCTCCCTTGACCGTTGCGCGAGAATGGCGTGACGGGCGATTCCTCGCGATAGCCGTGGATCAGCGTGACGAGAATGCGTCGGGCTGTTCGCTGGACGCGTTGTTTCGCGTGCTTCGCGATCTCGAGACACACCTGGGCACTTCGCTGCTGGGAAACTCCCGGGTTTACTTCCGGACCCGGAATGGCTCCATAGACGCCACTGATCGCGCCGGTTTTGCGGAGCGTGCACAGGCCGGCATGATTGCAAGCGATAGCCGTGTGTTCGACCTGAGCGTGCAGACCGTTGGCGAGTGGCGCGGTCGCTTCGAGGTCGATGCTGCCGAATCCTGGCACCGAGCCCTCTTGCCGGTAGCGGTCTAACCTGCCGCAGGTCGGCGCCAGGCGAGCGCCACGGTGGTTCCGATAGTTGGTATGCAGGCGTACATTTGCGATTCACCTTGGATCGAGGAGACCGCCATGTATCCATCAGCGCGACGCTACTCAAGGTCGTTGTCGTTTGCGGGGGTTGTCTTGATGGCCAGCTGTGCATCCGGTAATGCGCCGCTCAGCGCCGGAGTGTCCAGCGGGCCTTCCATACAGGAAAGCAACACGCAGAGCGGAGATCGCATGGCGACCGTCCCCCAGTTCAAGGTGGCCCAGCGGATGACCGTGCAAGTCCCGATCGCGGATGCGTGGACCCGCCTCGCGAAGGCTTACTCCGATCTCGGCATACCACTGACGACGGTTCAGCCCGATGCGCACGTGCTTGGCAACGAAGGGATGAAGCGGAGTCATACACTGGCGAATCAGCGTCTGTCACAATTTCTGGATTGCGGATCCGGCGGCAGCGGCAGTGCCAACGCGGATGTCTATTCGATCAACATGAGTGTGGTGTCACGTCTGAGTCCGACGTCCGAGAACGCCACCGAGGTCGCAACTCTGATCCAGGCGACGGCGACGCCGATGGCCTTTGGGACGGCTCCCGTGGTCTGCTCCACAACAGGTTCGCTCGAAGCGCGCATCGCGTCGATGGTAGGCGGGACCGCACCCGCGAAGTGACGCCCGCAGAGCGTAGCGACGGAGGGCGGCGGAGCAACGGACGCCGCCCTCCGTTCCTCGCGCCGCGTATATTCAGGTAGGACCACATGGATTCCTATACCTTCGCGCTCGCGCTTGGCGGTGCCGGCCTGGTCGCGATGGCCGCGACGGGCCTTGCGCATTCCGGATCGCACGAAGGTGCGGGTGGGGGTGGGGGTGGCCATGATTCCGGCGGCCACGGGCATCTGCCGCACGGCGACAGCGCGATGCATGCCGGCCATGCCGCCGCCGCGCACCTCCCAGCCCACGCGGCGGCACATCATGCGGGCGGATTGAAGTCCACGCTACTGTCGCTGGCATCTCCCCGGGTTCTGTTCAGCTTGCTGGTGGGCTTTGGACTCACGGGGGTCGTCGCGCGGCCGCTGTTGAGCGGCGTCGTGCTGCTGTTCGTCGCATTGCTTGGCGCCGTCGTGTTCGAACGTGCGCTGGTCGCGCCGCTGTGGCGGTTTCTCTTTCGATTTGCGTCCAACCCCGCAACGACGCTCGAAGGCAGCCTGCTGAGCGAGGCTCGCGCAGCGAGCGGTTTCGACGACAATGGACAGGGACTGGTGGCCGTCGAAGTCGATGGCCAGATCGTTCAATGCCTCGGCACGCTGCGCGACGATGATCGCGCGCTCGGCGTGCGGGTTCGCGCTGGTGATGTGTTGCGTGTGGAACAAGTGGATGCCGCACGCAGTCGTTGCACAGTTTCGTATGTCGGACATGGCGCCAGATAGACAGGCAATGCGCGACTGATACATGCGACAACTCAAACAACTTACAGGGACCATCTGACCATGGAATCACTGCTTCTGATCGTCGGCGTCGTATTCATCGTCCTGATCCTGATTCCGACGATCGTCGCTTCATTTCTACGCAACGTCGAAGCCGGCACGATACGGTTGGTGAGCTGGACCGGCGGTGGTACGGTGATCTACCGCGGTCCGGGGAAGTCCAAGGAAATCCCGCTGCTGACTACGGGCACCACGTTGTCGAGCAAGGTGATCAACGTCGATCTCGACATCACGGACCAGACAGCGGATGTGGATGAGAACGGCCATCCGCAGCCCATCAAGGTTCGAGTACTGGCGAGTGCCATCGTATCTGTCGGGGAGACGGATGCAATGATCAAGACCGCGGCGAACCGCTTTTTCGCGAAGCCGGAGGCGGATCAGATGAGCACGATCACCGATCTGCTGTCGAGCTCGGGACGTCGGGCAATCAATCTGCTCACGCACGATCAACTCTTCTCCGCCAAGACCGCTCCGCGCGCGATCACATCGCAGTCGGGAGCCGAGGTGGCCAGCACTGCGATGATGGTTCCATCATCGGCGAATCAGATGTCGGTATCTGCGGCTCAGGCAGCGGACGATGATGACGATCCACTGGCCGTCATCATTCGCAAGGCTTGTTCGCGAGAGCTGACGGATCTCGGACTCGGGTTTAATTCGCTCAACATCAAGGTCGTGCAATCCGAGGTTGCAGATGCACGTCGCAGACAGTCAGCCGCCGAAGCGCAGGCGAACGCCGATATCGTTTCCGCGCAGCAGGCGCGTCGTGCCAAGGAGGCCCAGCTCGAAGCAGAGCGCGTGATCTCCGACAAACAGCGCGAGCTGGAGCAGACCAAGGCGTCCAATGCCGCACTCATCGCGCAGGCCGAAGCACTCAAGCAGGATGCGCTTGCCGTGCAGCGTACGTCTGAGCTGGAGGCGACGCAGATCGCGCAGGCGCGTGCAGATGCCGAGCGTGTGAAGATCGAGGCGGAGGCAGCGGCCGACGCCGAAGCAATTCGGATAACTCGCGTCGCCACGGCGAACGCCGAAAGTATTGCCAAGGTGAACGCTGCGATTCAGGCAGGTGGCGAGAGCTACTTCCGTTATCGTCAGATCGAGCTGTTGCCGCAGGTGGCACCGGTCATCGCGAGTGCGCTGGCCGAGGCGCGGTTGATCAATATCTCGAGCGACGGCACGAGTGCGGCGGACGGGGCTACGAACAATATCACGAGCGTGATTCAGACGGTGCTTGCGGCGCAGCTCGTCTCAAAGAGCGGGATTGGTGAGGGGAAATAACGTTGGGTGAAGCTGACAGACAGACGGGCGAGCATCTTCCGGACGCGATCGGGCGGGTGCTGCGACGGTTCCGTGCGATGGACCGTGCAGACAAGATGCAGGCGCTGGTGCAGTATTCGCGCAGGCTGGAGCCTGTTCCGGAGCGGTACGCCGATGTAGATCGTGCAGCGTTCATCGTACCGGAATGTCAGACGCGGGTCGACATATTTCCTGAAGTGCACGATGGGAAGATGCACTTCTACGCAGACGTCAACGTGCGTCAGTCACCGACGGTGGCGGCTGTTCTGGCCATTGTATTCGCGGCGGTGAACGATCAACCTCCGTCAGTAACGCTCGCAATTCCGCATGACTTCGTGCCGATCCTCATGGAAGGGATGGGCCTCAATGCGCGCGAAGTCGGTCTGAACGCAATGGTCACGCGTCTCAAGCGCGCCGCGGCTGCTGCTTCGGCATCTGCTTCAGCGTCGGAGCAGCAGCCACCGGCGATTTGAATTACGCCGGTGCTCCTGCGACTTTGAGGCCGGCTGTCTTCTCCTTGACTGCAGCCTCGAGCTGGACGCTGAGCATGACACCTTCAGCCGATAGACGGCGCATCAGCTCCAGCATTACCGCTTGCTGTGAGTCCACGTAGACCTGATAGGCGGGGTCTGTGAGATAGTAGACGGACGTGAAATCGATGGTAGTGTCGCTCAGCGTGGTCATTGCGGCGCGAACAAAGCGCGTATTGGGAATGCTCTCGATCACTTCCCGCATGATCTTCGGAACGAGCGCGAGCTTGTCAGCGGGTGTGCTACCAGCGACACGGGTCACCACGACTGCCTGCCGTTCCTCCATGCGCCCGAAATTGCGAATGCGTCCCTTGAGCAGGTCACTGTTCCCGAAGACAATCTGTTCGCCGGTGTCGGAGCGCACGCGCGTCGATTTGAGTCCGATATGCTCGACCTTTCCTGAAAACGTATCGACCTGAATCGAATCCCCGATCACGAACGGCTTGTCGGTGACTATGGACATTGCGGCGAAGATGTCGCTGAGAACGTTCTGGAGTGCAAATGCGATCGCGATACCGCCGACGCCCAGTCCGGCTACCAGCGCAGTGACGTTCTGCCGGAATCCCTCTTCGAGGGTTATGATCGCAAGTATGATCCACAGCGTGACCTTGATCAGAACCGAGATCGCCTGGATCGTCGTTGCGTCCGCGCGATTGCCCTCGTGGCGCTGGACGTACGACCGGGACCAGTAGTTGACCAGAACGTTGATCCATATCCCGATCTGCAGGAACAACGCGATGATTGCAACCGCTTCCAGGGCGCGGTCGATTCGCGTTTCGTATTTGTGCGGGAAGTCGACGAACTGCGGAACGAGCCACGCCGTGAGGAAGATTATGAAGAGCAGGCGGGTGCGCTGCGCCAGTTGCTTTACGACGGGCGAGATCTGCATGGCGATAAAATTACAGCACTTTGGCTTGAAGATGCGTCGCTACGCCGTTCGACGGCGTTCCCACTCCGCGAGCTGGTCGCAGGCATCACAATTGCCGCAGGTCCAGTCCGGCGCCACGGCTTCCCCGAAATGCTCGAGGATGAACCGGGTCCGGCAGCCGGTAGTCTGGCAGAACTGCACGATGGTATTGAGCTGTTCCTGATCTCTCGCGCGCCGTTCCTCATAATCAGTCAGATCCGCGCTGAGATCGATCGACGTGAGATTGTCGCGAAGCCGTTGCCAGTGGTTGCCTCGATGCTCGCGTGCCAGCCCGTGTTTCTTGAGCAGCGCGAGAACGATCTTCACCTTGCGTGTGGCGACTTCGGTCACGTCTACGAGGTCGTCGAGCGATACCAACGCGTCGGCGGGATATTTCTCGAGTGCAATCGCCACGCGTGCTGCCTCGGAAACCTCGGGATACTTGCCGCCGAGGAAGTACGACTGGATGCGCCTGTCCTCGACGCGATACAGCAGCGTGCATGTTGCCGGCTGTCCATCGCGGCCAGCTCGTCCTGCTTCCTGGTAGTAGGATTCGATGGAGCCGGGAAAGTGGTAGTGAATCACGAAACGCAGATCCTGCTTGTCGACGCCGAGCCCGAATGCGTTGGTCGCCACTATCGCTTTGAGTTGACCGCTCATGAAGCGGTCCTGAGTATCACGGCGCTCCGCCGCGGCCATCTTGCCGTGGTACAGTCCGATCTGCAACTGATCCGCAAACTTCTCGGACAGCTGTTTGTGCAGACGGGCTGCCTCCTTGACGGTTGCGGCGTAAATCACGCCGGATCCGGGCGTGTCGTTCAGGAGGTTCTCGACTATGCGATCCTTGAGATTGTCGTTGACGGCGCGCACCACCTGAAAGCGAAGATTGGGCCGCGCGAAACCGGTGACGGTCAGATATGGATCGCGCATCCCGAGCTGGCGAATGATGTCGTCGCGGACGATCTGCGTCGCTGTCGCCGTAAGTGCCAGGATTGGTGGCCGGCCGACACGTTGCGCTATCGAGCCAAGCGTCAGGTAATCGGGACGGAAGTCGTGGCCCCACTGCGACACGCAGTGCGCTTCGTCGACGACGAAGAGGGATATCTCGCGCTGAAGCAGCTGCTCGAAGAAATCACGATCCTTGAAACGCTCCGGCGTGACGTAAAGGATCTCGCCCTCCCCGTCCGCGATCTGGCGGCGCGCCTCTCTGTTTTCCGCGGACGAAAGATGCGAGTGCAGCGACACCGAGTCGACGCCTATCGCGTCCATCTTGTCGTGCTGATCCTTCATCAGCGCAATGAGTGGGCTTACGACAAGCGTGAGGCCCGGCGTCAACAGGGCGGGGAGCTGGTAGATCACCGACTTGCCGCTGCCCGTGGGCATCACGACGAGTGTGTCACGCCCGGAGAGGAGCGCGTCGATTGGTTCCCACTGGCCAGGTCGGAAATTTGGATGACCGAATCTCTCGGACAGCAGGGATCTGGCTCGGGGCCGTTTGCCGGCCGCAGCAGTCTTGTCTGTCATGCAATCCGCATGCAAGGCAGGATCCATTCCGCGGGAGCGGCGATGCCGGGATCATTCAGTCAATCCCGAACCTCCCGGCGTGAATTCGCGGTCATTTCAGTTGGGCCGGCGCTCCGGCGAGGCATATGAAAACCAGGATCCCCCGGCGTGCTCGATCCGCAAGACGCGATCGCCAAGGCCCGTCGCCAGCTTGCAGCCGTCCGGCGCGTAGACGTAGCCGACGTCGGTGCTGTCCGGCTCCGTCGATCTGACGAAAGTGCACTCGTGATAACGTGCGTCTCTGTACACTGCCCGGAACCCGCCGCGCTGCAACAGGCCGTGAAGCGCGTCGATTCGCGCCGAGATCGCAACGCGCCGGTCCTTGCTCGTTATGGGTGTCGCTGCCGTCGCGGTAACGACGTCCGGGACAGGGGCCAGTCGGTAAACTGCAACGATGGAGTCCAGGATCGTCTTGTGCGCAGCGAAGGTCGCCGTGGCTGTTGCCAGTGCAGCACCGCCGGCGGGACTGAGCGCAACTTCGGTCGGTTGAACGTTGGGCAGTCCGCGAACGAGCCAGATCGCTCGTCGTCCAACCGGGATTCCGCGCCAGCTCATCACCGCATGACCGACCAGTGCTGCACTGTCGGCGCCTATTTTTCGCACTATGCGTTCGCCAGCCGGTCCCTCATCCACTGCTACGACCGCGCAATCCGTGTGGCTCGCGACTGAATAAATACTGGGCCACAGATTGTATTGATTGGCCCTGCCGCCGAGGTTGAGCGAGAAGACGCGCGGATTGTCCGGCAGGTTGAACGCGAGCTCGGACGCATCCTGATATCGATCAGCCGCGATCCACGTTGCCGTGCAGTTCCTGTTCGCGGCCTCTGCCTTCTGCACCGCGCGCGCGAGATCGGGCCAACCATACGCTTTCGATATGGGATCCCTGCGTGCCGGGACATCGATCACGCGTGCGGCGGCCTGCGCAATCACCACCAGTGTACACGCAGCGCCGAGCACGGAACCAGCGATCAGCCATGCGCGGGCGCCGCGGCGCAGTCGCATCGTTGCGAGCAAGGGGAGCGCTGCGACGAGGGCTGGAACGGGCCAGTTCGGCTCGACTGGGCGTCGGATGGCACTAACCACAAAGAATGCAGCGACAGTGGTTGCGATGACCGCAAACATGAAACGCCGATCATCGGTCATGCGGCGCAGACCGCGCGCAACGGCAAACGCCGCCATCACAGCTATGATTGGTGAAACGATTCCGAGCTGCCCGGCAACCAGTCCGGCCTCTCGGCTGACGATCGAGCCGCGTGCCTGCGTGAATCCGTGATGCAGTTGGAATACGAAGGAGATCCAGCCGTTGTGAGAATTCCAGACCAGCGTGGGTGCCAGCACTGCCAGCGCTAGCAATGTTGCGAGGTAGGGACCTGGTTCGGCCAGTCGCATGCGCAGGTCGCGTCGCGACAGAAGTGCGACGAGCACGCCAGCAGGGATCAGTACCGATGTGAATTTGGAGCAGAAGGCAACACCGAGCATCACGCCGGCTGCACACCACCAACCGAGTGACGTAACGGACTTTGGCGGCGATGCAATGGCTCGTTCGAGCGACGCGAGCGTAAGTGCGATTGCAGCAAGCAGAGGAGCGTCCGGTGTCGCAAGTACGAATCCGACAAGGGCGCCAGGTATCACCAGCATCAGCAATGCAGCGCGCACACCCGGATCATCGAGTGCGCTCGTGGCTCCTCCAGCGTCGGCGACGTCGCGAGTTGACTCAGCGCTCAGCCGCCACGCCATCACGACGACCGCAATCGAGGCGAGTGCGCCGGCGAGAATGGCGCCGAATCGGACACCAAGCGCGGTCTGTCCGAAGATCGCGGTGCCCGAGCGGATGAGAAGGGCGACGGCTGGCGGATGATCGAAATACCCGGCAGCGATGTGCCGGCTCCAGTCCCAGTAGTACGTCTCATCGGGAAGCAGCGGGATGAATGCGGCGAGCGCGAGACGTACTATCGACGCGACGACGATCAGAGCGATTGCGAGCTTTGCGTTGCGCATCGTTACTTCTGAATGACTCCCTGCAGGTCGCCCGAGACGAGCGCTGCGATGTTGGCGAGAATGACCGGTCGTGCGGCACCGCCGGCGCTTGCGAGGAAGATCGGATCCCACTCGGGGTGGAACCACTGCTTGAATTCCCTGATTCCCTGAAAGTTGTAGAATCGCTCCCCGTACCCGCGTATGGCAACCGCAAGCTGGTTCCAGATCGGTGCGCCGCGGTGAACGCTGAGTCCGCTGAGCGATGCCATCCCGAGGTTGAACCAGCGGAAACCCTCGCCGCGCGCCCAGAGCATCATCTCGATCAGGACGAAGCGCATGATGCCGGGCGGTGCATCTGTGGTGTAGCGCATGAGATCAGCTTCGATCTCTTCCTTTCCCCCCGAGAGCCAGGCGTTGGAGAAAGCAACGATGCGTCCATCCTTCCGTGCGATCGCTACCGGGTAGCGCGCTACGTAATCGTCGCTGAAGGAACCCAGCGAAAACGATTTCTCCCGTGTCTGCTTCTGTCTGAGCCATTCGTCGGAGACGGCGCGCAGCTCGGGAAGAAGGGGTGGTATGCCGGCTGGCTGAACGATCTCGAACTTGTATCCGTCGTCCGTGATCTTGCGCCATACGCGTCGCAGATTCTTTCTGCTGGACCCTTCCAGAGAAAAGTCCGCGAGCGAGACGCGTGCCTCCTCGCCCAGCTTGACGACGTTGAGCCCATGATCGAGGTACAGATACAGGAGTGTCGGAGCAACCTTGTAGAATACCGGCCAGCCCCCGTTCTGATCTGCCAGCCGTATGAACGAGCGAATGAGCTCTGTCGCGTCGGAAGGCATGCAGATCGGATCGCCGAGCGAGACCCAGCTACGTCCGTGCACACCGAACATGATGAACCCGGTGCGTTGCTCATTGAACAGGAACGACTTGTCACCCAGAAATGCGAGCTGCGCGGCCGCTTGCGGATAGTTCGCAACGATCGCGCGCGCGTCGCGCAGATCTGCCTGGGTTGGCCGCGGAGCTGGCTTGCGTGCAGTACGCATCAGGCGCAGGGCCGCGAATACCATCAGTGTGGCGAGAACACCAGCGCTCGCGCGTAGAAAGCGAGCAGCCTGCGCATGTCTCGCGAAATGGAAGAAGGTAGCGATCGAGATGTCGACATTGGCATACGACAGCAGACCCAGCGCGATCGAGCCGAGCGTCACCAGCAGGATCGCCGCGATCCATGATGCAGAGAAACGCTCTTCGATCAGCGAGCTGCGGCGATAGAAATACTTTCGGCTTGGCAGGAACGCGGCCAGCATCAACGAGAGAACGAGTGCCTGTTCTATGTCCAGCGCGCGGAGCAGCGACAGTACGATGCCCGCGACGAGCATCCCGATGGTGAGGTGGTACGCGACGTCCAGCCGCCGCTCGACGCCGCGTGCCAGGATGAGCAGCGTCACGCCCGCGAGGTTGTCCATGAAGTGGGACAGCTCGACGACCGGGAGCGGAATCCACATGCTCAACCATCGCAACCGTCCGGCGATCGCAGGCGTGGCGCCCGAGAACAGCAGGAGCGCTCCAGCGACAAAGGTGAATATCGCGAGCATGCGCGGAACGATCGCCGCCGTGCGATCGCCGCCCAGGCGTCGCAACCGCTGAATCGGAGCCGAGTGCCGGAAGAGCGCGATGCCGAGGTAGCCTGCAGCAAGAGCGACCGTAATGCCAAGTACGTAATGATGGCGGGTGGAAGTTACCGGTGGCACTGTTACTCGCGGGCGGGGATGCGTAATGTCACGAAGCGAAAATATATGGCTGATTCATCTTCCGATCTCTATTTGGTCACCGCGCCAGGACTGGAGCACATCACGGCTTCGGAGCTTGCTGCCCTTGGCATGACTTCCGGCAGTGAACTGCACGGCGGTGTTGCATGGCGCGGCACGATGCTGGATCTGTACCGTGCCAATCTGTGGCTGCGCACAGCCACCCGGGTGCTGATACGCGTTTCCAGATTTCATGCCGGATCCTTCGCGGAGCTGGAGCGGCGGGCAAAGGCAGTGCCGTGGGGACGCTTCGTTCGCGCGCGAGACCGTGCCCGATTCAGGGTGACCTGTCACAAGTCGGCTCTGTATCACAGCGATGCGGTGGCGCAGCGACTGGGCGAGAGCGTCGCTGCGGAAACAGGGTGCACGTTCGTCGGAAATGCGGAAACCGATGAACAGGATCCGGCCTCCCACGAAGCGAGTTCCGGGGAGCAGCTGTTCATCGTGCGGATCGACCATGACACTGTCACCGTGAGCGCCGACAGCTCTGGGACACTGCTGCACAAGCGCGGCTATCGCCAGGCGACCGCCAAGGCGCCGATGCGGGAGACCCTGGCCGCGGCGATGCTGCTGTCGAGCGGATGGAGTCGCCGGGAACCATTGGTCGATCCGCTGTGCGGCTCGGGGACCATCCCGATCGAGGCCGCCCTGATTGCGCGAAACATGGCGCCCGGAATGAATCGCGAATTCCGATTCGAGCGATGGCCCGGCTTCGATCGTACGGGCTGGGCGGCCCTGCGCGACGAGGCGCAGGCCGGCGTGGCAGATTCTGCCCCGGCAAGCATTGTCGCTTCAGATCGCGACGCTGGGGCCATAGACGCTGCCATGTCGAACGCAGTGCGTGCCGACGTCGGTGGCGACGTCCAGATCGTGCAACAGCCACTGTCCGCAACGAGTCCGAGCGACGAGCGAACAGGATGGCTCATAACCAATCCACCCTACGGAGTACGTATTGGAACGGATGTTCGAAACCTTTACGCGCGACTTGGATCCATGATGCAAACCTCGTTCGCAGGCTGGAACCTGGGGATTCTATCGGCTTCTACGGAACTCGACCGGCAGCTGGGGATACCTCTCGAACAAATGTTCGAGACAAAGAACGGTGGGATCGCGATAAGATTTTTGCGGGGTAGGGCGCCAAATGAGTGAGGGAACCGTGGTATCGCTGAATATTTCGCGAGGCGGCGTGCCCAAGTTGCCCGTCCGGAGTGCGGAGCTCGGCGTTTACGGCTTCGCCGGGGACGGCCACGACGATGTTGAATCTCACGGTGGGCCGGAGCGGGCGGTGTGCATCTATGCGACGGAGCTCATCGAGGCGCTTCAGCGGGAGGGACACCCGATCTTCCCGGGCTCGGCGGGGGAGAATCTGACGATCACCGGGCTGGACTGGGCCGAGATGATACCCGGAGCGCGGGTCACAGTCGGGGGCACGGTGGTCCAGTTGACCGATTATACGTCCCCTTGCAAGACCATCCGGGACTCGTTTACAAACGGACGTTTCACGCGAATCTCCCAGAAGACGAACCCTGGTTGGAGCCGAGTGTATGGTAAGGTCCTGATGGGGGGAGTTGTTAGTTTAGGGGAGCTGGTTGTGGTTGTCCCATGTTGAATGGCACAGTCCCTGCCCCTTTTGGGCCGCGTACGGCAATCATGCCGCCGCAAATTGATGCAGGAGTCAGAATTTTATGAAGTCCTTCTCTCGTTTGGCAATCTTGCCGCTGGTCGTCCTCGCCTTTGGGTGCAAGGGCAACGACTCCAAGAAAGTTGATGACGCTCTGAACAGCGACCTGTCGCTTGCCTCGCAGGCACACCCAATGACTCCGGCCGACAGCGTTTCGGCACTCGAGCGTTCCCGCACCAATTCTCTGGCTACTCAGCAGACCGCGACGGCGCCTGTGACGCACAGGACCGTAGTTCATCATGTTTACGAGGGCAGCAGCGGCAGTTCGGCCGCTCGGTCGTCCGGCACGCACATCGAGAAGAACACCAACCGCGACGCCGCGATCGGAGCTGGGGCTGGCGCGATTATCGGTGCGGTGACGAGCAAGAACAAGGTGAAGGGTGGAGTGATAGGGGCGGCAGCCGGCGGAATACTGGGTGCTGTGATCGGGAACAACGTGGACAAGAAAAAGGTACCAAACCGGCCGTAAGGTAGGATCGCCTTTCCGGCTCGACCGGTTGGAGGGCGGCTCTCAGCCGCCCTCTTCTTTTTGCAGCCAATCCTCGACACTGCCGTTACACGCCCCCACTTTCGGAGCGGGTGCTCGCGCGGCATCATTCTGTAGAGTGCCTACAGAGGCCGAAATCTTGAGTCCATTGTACGTCGTCTGCGTAGCGCGTCACGAGTATCTCGCAAGCCACATCGCTCGATTCTTCGAGAGCGATGAAGTCTGCACAGTCGGTGTCGTGGGAGTGCAGGGCGTGGTGGAATCCACACGTTCATGCGCACCGGACGTGGTGGTATGCGAGTACGAATTGTTGACGACGCAGCCGCTGGACGAGTGGGAGTGCGACGAGGTGCTGCGCAAGACGCCCATCGTTGCCGTGAGTCTCACGCGCAGATCCAACGAGCTGGTGCCGCTGGACTGCAACGGAATCGCAGGATTCCTGTATCTTCCCACGCTGGATTCGGCGAACGCGCTCAAGCTGGTACGAGCGGCAGCTGCGCGTCCACGCTACACGCCGGGTGCGCCGACCTTCACTGGCACCCGTTCCGAATCCCTTTCGGCGGACGCTCCGCGCTGATTCGGAGTGCGCGAAAAGCGCCGCAAGAAAGGGTTAAATTGAGAGCCATGAGTAGCGAAGCCATAACGAGCGTCTTCAACGACGGCTACATAGCCGAAGTTTACGACGCATACAAGCGCGATCCTGCGTCGGTAGATGAGTCCTGGCGCCAATTCTTCCGTTTCGCCGAAGGGATTGGCGGAACGGGTTCCCTCGGTCAGACGGCGATCGGCTCGGACGCACTTCGCGCGGCAGCCGGTGCTGCTGCGCTGCTCGACGCGATTCGTGCATACGGGCATCTCGCGGTCGCGGTGGATCCACTGGGGAGCGCACCCCCGGGATCACCGGAGCTGAGCCCCGAGAGTCACGGTGTGACGGAGGCCCTGCTCGCATCGATTCCAGGTAGCGTCGTGGGAATGCCTGACGCTACGGCAGCCGCCGCCACCGCGCGTCTGCGCTCGCTGTATTCGTCGACGACTGGCTTCGAGTTCGAGCATCTCGGCTCCTTCAAGGAGCGTCAGTGGCTGCGTAATGCCGTCGAGGGCGGGACCTATCACCAGGATCTCACCGTCGATGAGAAAAAGGCAGCCCTCACGCGGCTTACCGAAGTCGATGCGCTCGAGCGTTTCCTGGGACGCGCGTACCAGGGCTACAAGCGTTTCTCGATAGAAGGGAGCGACGCGCTGGTGGTGATGCTGGATGAGATCATCGCGCTTTCCGCACTCGGCGGCGCACGCGAAGTCGCGATGTCGATGGCGCATCGCGGTCGCATCAACGTACTGACGCACGTGCTCGGCAAGTCATATGCGACCATCTTCGACGAGTTCGAGGACAAGCATCCCAGCGGTGCGGTCGATACGAGCGGTGACGTGAAGTACCATCAAGGAGCGGATGGCACGCGCGCGATCGCCGGGCGCGAGATCGCGCTCACGCTGGTCCCGAATCCGAGTCATCTCGAGTTCGTGAACGCGGTGCTCGAAGGTGTGGCGCGCGCCAAGCAGAGCGCGCCCGATGGAACGCACGACGAATCTGCTGTAGTTCCCGTATGCGTACACGGGGATGCCGCGTTCACGGGCGAAGGAATCGTCGCCGAGACGATGAACCTGTCGATGCTGGACGGATTCCGCACTGGTGGTACTGTCCACATCATCGTCAACAACCAGATCGGATTCACGGTCGATCCGCGAGATGGACGCTCCACGCGGTACGCGAGCGATCCGGCCAAGGGTTACGACATACCCATCATGCACGTGAACGGCGACGATGCACTCGCGTGCGTACAGGCTGTGCGTCTGGCGATGGCGTATCGCGCGACGTTCAACAAGGACGTGTTGATCGATCTGGTGAGCTACCGGCGGCATGGACACAACGAGACCGACGAGCCCGCGTTCACGCAGCCCCTTCTGTATGCGAAGATTCGGGCGCACAAGACTCCGCGCGAGGTATGGGGCGAGCGACTCGTAGCCGAAGGGGTGATAACGGCCGAGGAGATGCAGTCTGTCGAGCGCGGCATCATGTCGAAGCTGGAAGAGATTCAGCGTAGCGCGCGTCCGTTGCCGGAACACGTGGACACGCGCGAATCGCCATCGGCTCCGCACGCGATCGACACGGCAGTGAGCGCAGCGGTGCTGCAATCGCTGAACGAGGCGTTGCTCCGCTGGCCGGAGGATTTCAAGCCGAACAGCCGTGTGGCGCGTACGCTCGCACGGCGTCGTGATGCGATGGGCGATGCTGGCGGAATCGATTGGGGTCATGCGGAATCGCTCGCGCTCGGCTCGTTGCTGATCGACGGAACGTCGGTGCGGATGAGTGGCCAGGATGTGGAGCGCGGTACGTTCTCGCACCGGCAGGACGTGTTGCACGATGCATCGTCGGGCGTGACGTATGTGCCGTTGAAGCACATCGATTCCGCCAGGGGCACGATCGACGTCTACAATTCTCCGTTGTCCGAGACCGCAGTTCTGGGCTTCGAGTACGGTTTCAGCGTGACTGCCAGCGATACGCTGGTAATCTGGGAAGCGCAATACGGCGACTTCGCCAACGTTGCGCAGATCATGTTCGACCAGTTCATCGCATCGGGGCGCGCGAAGTGGGGGCAGGATTCATCCATCACGGTTCTGCTGCCGCACGGCTATGAAGGTCAGGGCCCGGAGCATTCGAGCGCGAGACTCGAGCGCTATCTGCAGTTGTGCGCCGAGGGCAACATGCGTGTGGCGTATCCATCGACGCCGGCGCAGTACTTTCACATCCTGCGACGCCAGGCGCGTGAGACCGAGCGACGGCCGCTCATCCTGATGCAGCCGAAGAGCCTGCTTCGTTCGCCGGAAGCGGCGTCGAAGTTGACCGATCTCACGTCCGGGACGTTCCAGACGGTAATCGACGATGCGTCGACGTCGAACGAGCGCGAGAGCGTGAAACGCATCGTATTCTGCACGGGCAAGATCTATTACGATCTGATCGAGAAGCGGAAGCGCGATGGCGGAGACGGTGTTGCGCTCGTGCGCGTGGAAGAGTTGTATCCCTGGCCGCACGAGGACGTTGCACGAATCGTGGATTCGTATCCGGCGATCGAGGATGTTGTCTGGGCGCAGGAAGAGCCGAAGAACATGGGAGCGTGGACCTTTGTCTGGCCGCGCCTCAGAGTCTCGACGGGGAATGCAATAACGGTCCGTTACATCGGGCGGGCAGAGCGCGCGAGTCCGGCCGAGGGCTATGCCGGGCCACACAAAATTGAACAGGAGCGGATAGTGTCGGAAGTGTTCACGCTTCCCCGGCCTGCGCAGAGTGGGCGCGCGCGGGCATCAGCCCGTTGAGCGGGGTGACCATCGCCGAAAGGCACCGGATGAGGTTTTCCGTACGAGCCGTTGCCACACTGGCAACAGCGCTCGGTGTAATGTTGATGCCGCGTTTCCTGAATGCTCAGGGGCGCGGCATCGTCGCGTTGGCGGAAGCGAAGGCCGCGGCCGGAGTGCATACGCGCGTGCTCGTGATCGGCGCGCATCCGGATGACGAGGACACGCAGCTGATCGCATGGCTCGCGCGCGGTCATCGCGCGGAGACTGCTTACCTGTCGCTCACTCGGGGCGATGGGGGACAGAACCTGATCGGCAACGAGCTCGGTGAAGCGCTCGGCGTGATTCGCACTGAGGAGTTGCTCGCTGCGAGACGCATCGACGGTGCGCACCAGTACTTCACGCGCGCGTACGATTTCGGCTTCTCCAAGACTGCGGCCGAGAGCTTCTCGCACTGGCCGCGCGACTCCGTACTCGGCGACATGATCAAGGTGGTGCGGGGTTTCCGGCCGCAGATCATCGTGTCGGTATTCTCCGGAACTCCTCGCGACGGACATGGGCAGCATCAGGTGGCGGGAATTCTGTCACGCGAGGTGTATGACGCAGCGGCTGATACGGTGCGCTTTCCTGTCAGCAAGTTCGGGAAGCCGTGGACGGTATCCAAGTTCTACCGGGGCGCGCGCTTCTCTCGCGAGGACGGCACGATCTCGATGAACGTGGGCGAGTACGATCCAATACTTGGGCTCACGTACGCCGAGATTGCGGCTGAGAGCCGCAGTCAGCACAAGTCACAGGGTTTTGGCAGCAGTGCGCGCAAGGGCGTCGTCATGGATTACCTCAGGCGCGAAGCGACGCGCGTGAATGCCGCGACGCCTGCGCAATCCGAGCGGTCGATCTTCGAGGGGCTGGACACCACGCATGACGTGACGCAGGCGGATCGCGACCGGGTCGCGCTTGCCGATGCAGGCATCGACGTCGAGGCAGTTGCCGAGCGGCCGCGCGTCGCACTGGGCGACAGCGTCGCGGTGCACATTGCAGTGTACCGGAGCGGTACCGTGGACAGCAGCGCGCTGCGAACGGTGTACATCCACGGCGAGCAGCTGACGCAGCCCTACTGGCTCGTTCACCCGCGCGTCGGCGATCTGTTTGCCTCTGCATCCGATTCCATTTCGGATGATGCGCGTGAGAGAGACGGTTGGGTACCCGTGACAGTGAATCTCCCCGGTCAGGCTCCAGTCGTGGTGCGCACGCCGGCGATTTATCGCTACGCCGATCCCGTGCGCGGGGAAATCGAGGAACCGCTGGCTACCGCGCCGGGAGTATCTGTCACTTTCGATCGAGATGTGGAGCTTGCACGCGCCGGCGCGGTGCTCGACCGTGCGTTTCAGCTGACGCTCCGGTCGTCGTGGCCGACCGCGCACAGGTTACAGGTGCGACTCGAAGTGCCGAGCGGGATGCAGGCCGATTCCAGCCAGCGCACCGTGACGCTGGGCGCTGGCGAAACGAGAATCGTGACATTCCGGGCGACGGGCCGCCTTGCCGTGGGGACTCATGCGGTGCGCGCCGTAGTTGTGGATGGCATGCAGCGCGACAGCATTGGATTCATTCCAATCGATTACAGCCACATCACGCCCCAGCGGATGTACCGCAAGGCCGAGGTATCGATCCAGGCGGTGAACGTGATAGTGCCTGCTCACGCGCTCATCGGATATGTTCAGGGCGTCGGTGACAACGTGGCAGACGCGCTGCGCGATCTCGGACTGAATGTTCAGCAGCTGAATCCGGCTGCTCTGCCGACAGCGGATCTGTCGCGTTTCAGCACGATAGTGGTGGGCCCGCGTGCGTATCAGGCCAACCAGCTGTTGATCGACAACAACTCGTACCTGATGAACTACGTACGCCGTGGCGGCAATCTCGTCGTGCAGTACGGTCAGAACGAGATGCAGCAGGCGGGTGTGATGCCGTACCCGATCAAGCTTGCGCGTC